>Ga0116231_10011141_pt1 | contig 14011 bp, 11 predicted proteins | sample S1TSphgellanicum_2_FD_89695 | JGI IMG/M metagenome (GOLD analysis project Ga0116231, IMG submission 89695) | Host-associated microbial communities from peat moss isolated from Minnesota, USA - S1T2_Fd - Sphagnum magellanicum MG | ecosystem: Host-associated > Plants > Peat moss > Unclassified... | reverse complement strand
TGATGAGCCTTCCAGCAATGAAAGCCGAAGAGCTTACTCTGGAGCCTGGCCTGAATGCTCCTGCTGGCAACAGCAACGCATTCTCACCCGACGGGGGTCGACTGTTGCTTTCGCATCAAAGCTCAGTCAGACCTCTGGATCTATTAGTCTATGACACGACCTCCCGCACGGCCCGACAGCTTACCCACTCGGCGATTGCAGGTCTCGCATCGGCGCCTATGCCGCAGTCGCAGATCGTTCATTATCGGTCCTTTGATGGCAAAATGATCAGCGCGCTGCTTTGGGTTCCGTTCAACCTAAAGAGGGATGGGTCGAATCCCGCTCTAGTGCTGCCTCACGGCGGCCCGACCAGTCAGGTCTTGGACTCTTGGTCTCCAAGGATTGCGGCGCTCGTGTCGCGCGGCTACATCTGCATTGCTCCAAATGTACGCGGATCGAGCGGATATGGCATGGATTTTCAGAAGGGAAATGTTCACGACCTCGGCGGCGGTGATTTGCAGGACGAGGTCTATGCCACCAAATTCCTACAGGCTACCGGCTACGTAAATGCTCGGCGAATCGGAATTACAGGCGGCTCGTACGGCGGATTCATGACATTGATGGCAATCGGGAGAACCCCGAATATCTGGGCGGCTGGCGTCGCGCTCTACGGAATCATCAATTGGACGTCGATGCTCCAGCATTCAGACCCGTTGCTTCAGCAGTACGAGAAGAGTCTACTTGGCGACCCGATCGTAGACAGAGCGACCTACGAAGCGGCATCCCCCATCACCTACATTCACGCAGTGCAGGCTCCTTTGCTGGTTCTTCAGGGCGATAATGACCCTAGAGTTCCCAAAGAAGAGGCCGTGCAAGTAGTCGAACTACTTACAAAGGACGGCAAGACCGTGGACGCGCACTATTATCCGAACGAGGGTCACGGCTTTTCCAAGCGCGAGGATCAGATCGATTCCATCCGGAGAACCCTGGATTGGTTTGACAAATACCTGAAGAGTGCGCCTTGATTGAATAGCTGAGCGCAAGTGCGCATGGCACACAGCCGGATTCAGCGGAATCGCGAAGTTTGCGAACGCCGGCTCTCCACTTTTCGGTCTTTACATGTTTTTCTTCAGGGCCTCAAGCCGACACGAAACTCTCCATCCATTGTCGTGGGTGGGCGGCATGACGGTTTACCACTCGTATTTGAACTCCGCCCCCACATAATCACTGTCGTGGCCGCCGGCCTGCCGCAATGGCTCCGCAATCGTAAAGTGGACAACTTCGAGAGCCAATGCGATGTGTGACGTCGCCGCATACTCTGTGCGGAATTGCCCGTAGGTACCCGTATACCGCCCCGGACGGTTATATGTGCCGGCCACCGGGACATCCGGTTGGGTATAAATAGCGTCGTGGGTGCTCTGTCGCCACTGAAAACCAAGCGCAGTCACCACTTTTACTCTCTGCACCGGATGAAGCGTCAGCGATGGCTTTAAGTGAATGAAGTTCGTATAGCCGGTATAACCGGCAAGCGTTACGTAGTAGCCGTTCGGAATCAACGGATTGAAGGTGTTCAACTGATGATCATTGGGATTCTTGTCACCCGAAGCGGCATCGAGTTGAACACCTATTCTAGGGCCGGCGATGAGCGAGGCGAACGTGTACCCCGCCAAGGACCCAACCGCCCATGCCTCAATGGTGTCGGGACCGATCGTTCCGGTTTGATTCATTACTTCTGCATCCCAGTCGAAGCCCCCCGTCTTGCCGTCCAGGTGAATGTCGCCGATGTGTCGACGTTCATCTCCGGTAATACTGGGAAATTTCGCCCCGTCTTGCTTGAACCTTGAATAGTAGACGGCGAGATTCACAGATTCCGAGAGTTTCCGTTCAGCCCGAAATCCGCTATACGACAAGCGCGCATTGCTGTAATCATCAAATGGCCGCAGATCACGAACCTGAACCGGTTGGCTGTAAAAAGTGATCACTCGCCAGCGTCCGGTCTCATAATCAAGCCAGACCGCATCATAGGACTGGCGCACGTTCGGCCCATCGCGAACGGAGACGAAGCGTTGTAAGTCAAATGCGAACTGTTGTCGACCGACCCGTACCTTCAAGACTCCATCACCGACCGACTCTTTAAGGGCAAAAAACGCCTGCTCAAGATCCATCTTGTCCTGGTCAACACCGATTAGTGTCTCCTTACCCAAGGCGTTGTCATTTTGCAGCTGAGTGAAGAACTGAAAACTTGACCCCCAATGCAAGTCCGCGTGCACCTCCACCCGACTTAGGTCATAGTCCTGATTGACATTTTTGCCCACGCCGAAGCTTGCGGCGTCGTTGGCCTCAAAACGTTCGCGGATATTGACACCAAGCGACAAATAGGAGGCGGGATCATTGGAGGACAAGGGAATGTATTTCAGGTAGTCAAACGGCTCTCTTGCCACCCGCGGATCCGCAAGAACCGCCCAATTTTCCTGCCAGCGGTTAAAAAGCGGAACCGGTCGATCGGGAATGACGTCGCCCGAAGCGGCTTGATCATCCGCCGAAGCATAACCGGCGAGGAGAATGCCGAGGATGAGCGCACGGCAGGCAGACTCATACAACCATCGCCTCGGAGGTCTCTCAACTTGGCGGTACATAGACACGTCTCTATCCGGCTCTATTTGCCCGACGGCGCATGAATCTCGGCGATGTATCCACCCGGAAACTGAACGATTGCCGAATCACGTCCCTGCGAGGCAAAGGGTTCGACGAGAACACCCGCGCCTGCCGCCTTTGCCTTCTCCAAGGTCTGGCGCAAATTGGCGACCTCGTATCCAGTGAGTTCATGCCCATAGGGATATGGAAGGTGCCCATCCGTGACGAGTACGAGCACGCGACCAAAAACGGACTCAATCTTGACAGCCCGGTAGGAGCTATCTGGCCTTCCGATTTCAATGCCGGGCGAATTGGGTATATCCGCCACGACTTTGCCATGCGAGAAGCGGACAAAACTCGCAATGAACGCATCTGCCTTGTCGGCCGACACATACACGCGGTTCTCAGGAATTCTCTGTAGGGCTGCATACGTTGGCGCGACGGTATGCCAATACAGCTGCATGTTGACGCCGCCGGGCCATTGGATGACTACATCCCTGCCGATTGGGTCGGGAAAAGGCGCAACAATTACGTCAGCCCCATCCGCGCTAGCCAAACGAACCGCCGCGTCGAAATCACGAACTAAGTAACCAGTGCGCTCCGAACCAAATGGGTACGGGATCGGGGTCTTGAATCCGAACACCGAAATGCTTCCGACCGGAGTCAGCACGAGTTGCGACATCGTGAGGCTTTGGGTCGGCGTGACATTAAATACGCCCTGCTTGGTGGTCGTTCCGCCGAATGTTGCGATCAGGCTCGCGACGAAGCGGTCGAAATTCTCCGGTGCAACGTAGACATGGGTAGTGTCGAACTGAGGTCCGACCGCGATGGCCTCAGACTGCTCCGCGATATCGGGTGGTGCGCCCTGCACGGGTTTTACTTCCCAGAGCAAGAGCGCCGATAGAATCAACAATACTGTGCTTTTACGCATACGGAATTACCTCCCGAATTGAGTTACCCTTGTTAAGCACGGCGTTGCTCGCGAATGGCCACTACCGTGACTAAGATGAATGCCGCACTAATCGTCCAGTGCTCAAAGAAGCTATTGAATTCCATCATTCTCAGGGTTCCGGATGACTGCCAAAACCGGTGCGCGAGAAATATGGTCGTTACGGTGAATACGCCGAGCGCACCGGCCCCGAGCCACACCTTTCTATTACAGATGATCAGCAGGGAACCACCTACCTCGGTGATCAGCGACGCCATATTGAACAGCCACGCTGGGTGAAGGCCAACATGCAGCATCTCGTTCTCACCGGCATGCCAATCGAGCAGCTTGCCTAACCCAGAAACAAGAAACGGTGAGACGACCCAGACGCGAGCAACGAACAAGGTGATCGGATTGTCGAGCAAGCGGACGACCCAGTCCGGTGTCCGACTCACTTTCGTGCGTTCAGCGATACCATCAATGGCCGAAGTATCCACATCCCCCCCTGGATCTCAGAGACTGGTACACGGGCAAACGATAGCCGTCAGAGTTACGGAGGGACATCATGGATTTCCATGAGTGGCGATCGATTCGCCGCCATCGCGAATCTGCACAGCCACCGTCGTGACCTGTTTTGCGCGCGAGCGTGCCTGCTCGAGCTCCAATGCCGAAAGCGTCACGGCTGGGATTTGAGGCTTCCATTCGCCCGAAGTTGCTGCCTGCGCATAGGAGTAGTCGAATAGATGCCGCAGATAATCCGAGTCGAATTCTCGGGCGTGAGGGTAGGTAAACTCATCGCCAATGTACGCGACATGAAAATCCTCTCCCGCTTTTTCCGCGGCAACCTGGAGGCGATATAGGTCGTTCAGCCCCTGAGCGTCGATCAGGGCGTCGAGCGCGCGATGCGCCACCGCGGTAGTTCGCCGGTCGACGGGCTGCCAGCGGGCATTTAACTTGCCGTTCCGGATGATGTAGACATGTCTCTCACGCTTCTCGACGCTTCGCGTTTGCTCGAATCCGCGAATAAAGAACGGTGGCAGCAGAAAGACTTGGTTCATCACGCCACCATCCACGTGCATCTCCTGATAGCGCTTCCCATCGACCTCGACGTCGATCATGACAGGGGGGAAGATCCCCGGAATCGCAGTCGAGGCAAGCATTACCTTGCGGAATAATGCAAGCGCGCGTGGGTCGGGGCTTGAGGCGATGGCGCCCATGCTCCACACGACGCGCTGCCGGGAGTCTAGGTCTGTTGTCCCAATTAACAACATGCGGCCGCGCGCGTATTCCTGAGCAATTTCCGCCAAGAGATCATGCGTGACATACTTCTCTATCAGCCGCGCAAGCGGCGCGTTGTCGGCAAACCCATCACCGATGAGCGCAGCGACCACATTGCGCGGATTAAAAATGTTGCTGGGGCCGATCGAGCTACATACGGACCGGAGCGTGTCGTCATACTTCGGGCCTAGAAACGCGAAGGGAGCTATCAGCGCGCCAGCGCTAATGCCGGTAACCAGCTTGAACCGTGGTCGTGAGCCTTCCTTGCTCCAGCCAGCGAGCAGACCCGCGCCAAATGCACCAGCATCACCGCCGCCAGAGATCGCTAACAAATACGCGGGCGGCAGATGCTCGGGATAGGATCCCTGGCTTGCTAGGAAGTCAGTCTCTCGGTCGATCGATATCAGGTTGTCGCGGAATAGGGGGCTTGGATCGAGGTCGGGCCAATAACGTGCGCCGGGAGCCTCCGGTATCTCCGCGTGCATCGTCTTGTTCGCGGGCACCGCCTCTTTTCGCGGAAGCGCCATGCAACCGCTCAGACACAATAGTGCGATGAGTAGCGGCGAAAAGGCACATGCCAGCGTGATGCGATCGCTGCAGTAATTGCGCATGTCTCACCCTCATGACTCATAGCACTAACCTGTAACTCGGAAGCTACGCGTACGCGAGAATTACGGGAATCACAGGATTGTCTTAGTGCTTGAAGTTCCCTTCCGTTGATTACGGTGACGGTAGACCTGCTGCCCGTTTGGACAGGAAAGTCCAAGGGGTAACAGGTTCTTGCTATAGCCTCGTCGGCAACGCGCCTAGATTCCAAGAGCGTGACCCTTGAATAACGGAGTATCCGTCATGACGCTCATGCGCTTAAGCAAGACACGTTGGTGTGTTGTGATTGCCGATAATCACGGATCGGCTCTGGTGCCCGCTGCCGCCGGCCCCTCGGCACCGGTCATCTACTCGCGCTTAGGAGGATCCGCTACGCTCCTGCAGGAAGCGCTTCAACGTGCCACGCGCATTGCGCCCTCTTCGCAGGTGATGATTACTCTGCAGGAAGACTACCGTGAGGCGTGGGAGCCCTCCCTATGGTTTATCCGCCCGGAGCATCGCATTGTCGCCACCAGCCACGAGGCGTCTCTCCTGACGAGCGCGGCGAGCTTGCTCGCGATCGCCAAACAGTCACCCTCCAACGTCGTCACTTTGCTTCCTGCGCGATGCCACATCAGCCAAGATGCCGTCGTATCCTCGGCGATCGACCGGGCTTGCGCGATTCTTCCTCAGGTGCGGGAGGGGATCATTACCCTAGGAATGCGCGATATTGAGGATGCCTTCGACGAGGACTACTTGATCCCGGATTCAGTTCGCGACGATACGACGCTGGAGATCCTTGGGGTGGCACGCCGACCGACTGTTTGGGTAGCCCGACACTTGAAGCATGCCGGCGCAATGGTCGCCTCCGGTATCACAATTGGATACGCCGGCGTGTTTGCTGCGCATGTGTCGAGGTATTGGCCAGGACTCGCACAGCAACTTGACCAAATGAGTACAGCGGCCGGATACGCCAGCAGCGAGTGCGAGGTATCGCTACACCAGTTTGGGCAAGTACCAAAGTCCGCTCTGAGAGCGTTGACTTGGTCCGCACCAATCCTAAGACAACGGTCCCTTTGCGTGATGGGTAGCGGCTGGAGTGGACTGAAGTCGCCGAGATCCATCGAACGTCTTGTTGAACATTATGGATCGATGAGTTACCCGGGCAAACGTCTCTGGCCATTGTCTAGACTCGTCAATGCGAGCAACTGCCGTGTCTGATACTCAGACGGTCGCACCAGCCGTCACCTCCTTGTCAGCCTGGACGCCGTTCGGGGAACGCCCTTTCCTGGTGATATGGACGGCGACTGTGATCGCGAACATCGGCTCATGGATGTACAACGTGGCTTCCGGGTGGCTCATGCTCGATCTGAATCCGAGCCCGTTGATGGTCTCCATGGTGCAAGTCGCCAACGCACTGCCAATGTTCCTGTTTGCGGTTCCCGCCGGGGCGTTGATCGATATCGTAGATCGACGGCAATTTCTGATCGTGAGCGAATCGACGATCACCCTCATGACCGCGGTATTTGCCGCGCTCGTTTGGTCAAAGCACATTTCCGCGGCCAGCCTTCTCGGCCTGTCTTTTCTAATTGCGGTGGGCTCGGCATTCACCGCGCCAGCTTGGCAGGCGGTGGTCGGTCAACTCGTACCGAAGGCTCAATTACCTGTGGCTGTTGCCGCCAACAGCGTCGGGATCAACGTGAGCCGCGCGGTTGGTCCCGCGCTCGGGGGGGCCGTTGCCGTGGCCTTCGGGATCGCGGCGCCGTTTTGGATTACAGCCTTTAGCAACCTAGCCGTGATCTTCGCCCTGATCTGGTGGCACCCCCCCACCAAGGAGCGTAATAGGCTACCAGCCGAATCCTTTGGGTCTGCGTTCCGTACTGGTGTACGGCACGCGCAGCACAACCCCGCTCTTCGATCGACACTCGTGCGCGCTGTGGCGTTCTTTTTCTTTGCAAGCGCTTACTGGGCGTTACTCCCACTGGTCGCCAATGAACAGATACACGGCGGCGCCGGACTATACGGCGTGCTGCTTGGAGCTATCGGTGCAGCCGCCATTGCTACATCATTCTTCCTGCGGCGGCTGCGACTGGCTCTAGGAGCGAATCGATTACTGGCGGCGGCCTCCCTGACCACGGGAATCGCGACGGCGCTGTTCGCCCTCGCCCACAACCCCGTGCTAGGGACTATTGCAAGTATAGTTGCTGGGGGCGCCTGGATCGCAGCCGTCTCCAGTTTGAACATTTCCGCGCAGGTCTCGCTGCCTGACTGGGTTCGCGGACGCGGACTGGCTATGTATGTGGCCGTCATGTTCGGGTCGCTCACCGTGGGCAGCGCAGCTTGGGGCGAGATAGCCGGCTTGACGTCACCCTCAACCGCTCTCTTGTTGGCATCATTGGGAACTCTGACCGCGATTCCGGCGACCTGGAACTGGAAGGTGCAGGCGTCGGCGACATTGGATCTGACGCCATCGAACCATTGGCCCCAGATAGACGCCATTCACGAGGGAGAGCCGGACCGAGGTCCGGTTCTTGTCACCGTTGAATATTGCATTGATGTTGCTAAAGCACGTGGTTTCTTACAGGCAATGGGCGAGTTTGCAGGGGAGCGCATGCGAGATGGGGCTTACGGGTGGCAGATCTTCGAGGATCCAGCCGCAAAGGGACGCTATCTCGAGGTCTTCCTTACAGACACGTGGTCCGGGCATCTTCGGCAGCATGAGCGAGTGACTCATGAGGACCAAACCCGCGAGCAGATCCTTCGAAATTTTAACGTAGGCGATGGTCCGACTGTGCGACATTTGATCGCGGTCCGTTCGAATGAATAGCTGTTGGGACCGTCGTCGCAGGCGGGGGGTGCAATGCCGACTACCAAGACATTTTTGCAATGTGCATGGTTTGTCATCACCGTCGCTTCGGGTAACGCGTCATCTCGAAAACTGGATCATCATCCCACTCAATACGGCCATGCCGCTTGGCGCGTTTAGGACGGCGCCTTGCCAGGTGCCGTTTCGTCCATCTCGCAGACGACCGATGGCTATCTATAGCGCGGCAAAGAGGCCGGTCTTGTGCGATTTGACGGCGTACGCTTCGACTTTCCCTCGACACTCCATCGGAGAATTTTCGCTGTTCTTGCAGAACAAGGCGGGGGTCTTTGGATTGGATCGGGATTCCATGTATATACCATCAATCAAGGAGTACCCCGAGGGTTGAGATGGAAACGCTAAGGTCGCCTCTACGGTGGCTATGGTTGTTGGTGGCCTTCGCTTCTATCGAGGCGCTGGCGGTTAATCCGGACTACCGATTGACGCAATATGCACACACCGCATGGCGAGTGCGTGACGGCGCCATCGGCAGCGCGCCTCAGGTAATCACTCAGACACGAGATGGCTTCATTTGGATCGGAACTTTAGCTGGTCTAGTGCGCTTTGACGGAGAGCACTTCGAAAAATTTCCAGACCTCAATGTGATAGTGGGCGGACTGCTCGCTGAGGATGATGGAAGTTTATGGATTGGGTCGTCCAAAGGCCTGCTACGCCTCAAAGCTGGCGAAATAGCACACTATGGTGATCTTAACGGGCAAGTCAATTGGGTGACTCGGGACCGCCAAGGGGTAATATGGTACGTGCGCTCCCATCTTACCGGCGACGATCCCCGGCCCTTGTGTCGAGTCGACAGCACAACTGCGACCTGCTTTGGCAACTCAGATGGGATTTCCCCACGCAATCTTCACACCGTCTCTAGCGATGCGAACGGCTCTCTGTGGTTAGGCAATGGCAGCGGACTTTTTCGCTGGAAGCCTGGGGAATCCCAATCCTTCATAAGCCCAGGTCTCGCGGGCTCCGACGGCCTATTTGGTGTCTCGTACATATTACCGGAATCTGATGGCTCGGTATTGGTCGGCATTGGTTTCGCCGGTCCGGGTTTGGGTTTGCAGCGACTAGTCAACGGCGAATGGAGTTCTTACGTCGCACCGGGGTTGGATGGCAGCAAGCTGGAAGTTACCGCACTCCTGAGGGATCGTGACAATTCCCTTTGGATTGGCACAGAAAATGACGGCGTTTACCGAGTTCAGCACGGCCAGGTGGATCATTTCAACGAGAACAACGGGTTATCGGGCAATAACGTTGAAACGTTCTGGCAGGACCACGAGGGCAACATGTGGGTGGTCACTACCGATGGAATCGATGCATTTCGCGACCGCAGCGTCAACAGTTATTCAACGCGCGAAGGCCTGTCAGCAAATGAGGTGGACTCAGTCCTCGGCGGAACCGACGGTGATGTGTGGATCGGCAACCACAATTCGCTAGATCGCCTCCATGAGGGTCACGTCTCCTCCATCAGCAAATCACAGGGCCTGTCCGGAACACGGGTTACGTCCCTATTGGAAGACCATATCGGTCGCATCTGGGTTGGCGTGGACCACAAGCTTACGATCTACGACGGCCACCAATTTCGAGAGGTCACACGTGCGGATGGAACGGACATGGGGGTCGTAACTAGCTTGATCGAAGATGTAGACCACGACGTTTGGGGTGTCGCTTTCCGCGGCCCAAAGTTCGACATCGTCCGGATCCATGCCGACCGCATTACCGAAATCCCGCCCGCACCAAAGAGGCCGCGTAGGTTGACGCCAGACCCTAAAGGCGGTGTGCTCATAATCTTTGAAGGGGGCCTTTGGGGACGTTACAGAAATGGGCAATTGGAAACTTTCACATTGCCAATTCGCGCGTCATTACCGCAGGGCTCATTACTGCGCAGCTTCGCGGTGGGCCCAGACGACGCCTACTACGCAGCCACGGATAATTCCGGGATTATCTCATTTCGAGGTGACAGTACCCGACTGATTGATGAATCCCGTGGGCTTCCCTGCAATGGAGTTTTTGATGCCATAGTCGACTCCAAAGGCAATCTATGGGCGTCTGCGCCCTGCGGAATTATAGAAGTTCCTGCCAGCGAGTTGGATAAGTTGTGGCGCGAGGATGATTCGCGCTTAAGCATTCGGCTATTTGATATCTTGGACGGCGCTATTACTGCGTCACCAGATTTCCGCCCCGCCATCTCCGAGACGCCCGACGGCAAGATCTGGTTCGCGAATCCGCCTTTACTGCAAATGATTGACCCGAACCATCTGCCGGAGAATACGATTGCGCCGCCGGTGCACATAGAGAGCATCACTGCCGATCACAAGGCGTTCATGCCGGATCACGACTTGCGCTTTCCCGCGCTCACCCGTCAACTCGAATTGGATTACGCGGCCTTGAGCTTTGTCATTCCGCAGAAAGTCCAATACAAGTACATTTTGGAAGGACACGATGCGGCGTGGCAAGATGCCGGAACACGACGTCAAGCCTTCTACAATGATCTTCCGCCGGGTAAGTATACTTTCCGGGTCACCGCCGCCAATAATAGTGGCGTCTGGAATGAGGTTGGAGATTCCGTCGCCATCTTCATTGCTCCTGCCTGGTACCAGACTGTTTGGTTTCGCTCCGCGGCACTCGTGAGCCTACTAATGATCGCTTGGGCTGCCTACCAACTACGCCTGCGCCAGATCAATGCGACGCTCCGCTTGCGTTATAACGAGCGACTCGACGAGCGTACCCGCATGGCGCGCGATCTGCACGACACGCTACTTCAGACAATTCAGGGAAGTAAGCTTGCGGCGGAGAACGCGCTAGCGTCGTCGAACGATCCATCCACAAGACAATCCATTGAGAAACTGATCGCGTGGCTGGGACGTGCTGTTGATGAAGGGCGAGCGGCGCTGAACGCCTTACGATATTCTCGCGCGGACACTAGTGATCTCGCCGCCGCTCTCCGAGTCAACGTCGATGAAAACCTTTTAGACGGTCGGATGCAAACCACGTTTGAGGTATCCGGTGAGCCCTGCACCATGCAGCCGGTCGTTCGTGATGAGGTCTACCTAATTTGTTACGAGGCAATTCGAAATGCGTGCGCGCATTCCGGCGGCACGCTACTGCACGTCTCGATTCATTACGGTCGCGACCTCATGATCACGATCCGCGACAATGGAAAGGGCATCGATTCGAGCGTCCTTGACCACGGCCGGGAGGATCATCATGGCCTCTCGGGAATGCGAGAAAGAGCCGCCCGCATAGGAGCAACGTTAGAAGTGTCGTCATCGAATCAAACCGGCACTGAAGTTTCGCTGAAAGTATCTGGGGATCTACTTTTCTAGTACTTCCGCGATGCTAGCAGCGACGGTTGTATCCTCTTAGCAGGCTTATGGCCAACGACACTAGATTCTTCTCTTAGCTCCGCCCCGTGGCATTTTCGCGGACATACACGGACATGTTACGACCATGACGACCGCCCCTTTCACTTCGCGATCGCTGCTCTGTTTCCTACTCAACTAGCAAGCGACTTCCTTTTTATATCGCGCATGGCCCAGAGCGTCACCCTAATAGGAAACCTGTATTTCCACGCGGGGCGCGTCGCGGCAGACTCATCGCAGCGGGTTGAGGTATTGACAGCCGCACAGAGCTTCGAACAACCGATCTTTACACCACCTCGCACAGAGAAGGTCAGGTCGCTGGGCGATATCGACAAGAGAAGTCATAGGTTCGAACGACGAAATGTACCTTTCGTTTCGAGGAATTTCATGAACCCCACCACCAATGCGCTTATTTCCCGTGAACCTTTGGATATCAGTCGATGGTGGGACACTTGCAATAAGAAGTGTGCATTGCTCTCGCCGGAGGACGCGTTTCTAATCTTGAGCGCACGCTGGCTTCCTTCTGGCCGGTCGGCACCGCGCGAAAAGCACAGCGGCTATATCGCGAACGTGGCGATCGTTAGTCGCTATGCGGAGTGAAGTCGAGGGCGAGCATTCCGTCTGGTGTTATATTTCGGTGTATACCGCACTTCCGGACTTGGCATCCCAGGGCACCACCACAGCAGTTTCGAGTTCCACTGGGTCTGCAGTCAATAGGCCAATCGCCGCGCATGCCGAGCTCGACACGTTGACACTACGGTTTCCAGTCGTATGTCCGGGCTGTAAGCAAGAGAGCCTGTTCCATGCGCTGCGACACGAGATTCTTCAAGCGCTGTCTGAAAAGAGACCGATCCGCTTGTCGGCACGATGCTGTCCGAACCACGGCTGGATAGCATCTCCGCTTGAGGTCGAACAAATCCAACAATACGCCGATCTACCGGATGCCGCATTTGCCCCCTGATCGGGCCTCCCATTTCTTGGCACTCACGTTGGCTATGCGGGTGGAAAAACTCGCGCAATTCGGAGAGCCGTTCAAATGGTCGTCACTCTATGCAAGAAGTGTATGACGGAATCCCAGACTATTTGATCAAGAGCGGCGGCACAACAAAGCCTAGTACGAGGCCCGTGTTAGGCCATCATGGTTTTCGCTTGGCGTAATCGAAGTGATAGCAAGGAGAACGGCATGGTATCTGGCGACGATGATTCAACGCACCCACTGGAAAGCAGTATAGGTATGGTGACAGTCGCCGTGGGCGGAACAGCCTTCTTCTTCGCGATAGTCGGGGTATTTGGTCTCTGGAACGCAATAGGTTCTTTGGCGCTCCTCATAGCCATTTCCGTTCTATGCGCCCAGAAGCCCCAGCGCTGAGGACGGTGTCATGACTATCGATCCAGTCTTGATTGCACGAATCCAGTTCGCATTCACGGTCAGTTTCCATATCATCTTTCCGACGATCTCCATCGGTTTGGCAAGCTTCCTCGTGATCATTGAAGGCTTGTGGCTGAAGACCAAAGATCCGTTGTACTTGCAAATCTATCGCTTCTGGCTGGGAATCTTCGCGATGGCTTTTGGCGTTGGAGTCGTTACGGGCATCGTTCTATCGTTTGAATTTGGCCTTGGATTTGCGCGCTTTGGCCAGCTTGCCGGTGCCGCAATAGGGCCGCTCATCGCCATGGAGGTGTTAACCTCCTTTTTTCTCGAGGCCGGCTTCCTCGGAATCATGTTGTTCGGGCTAAACCGCGTCGGGCCGAAACTGCATTTTTTCGCGACTTGCATGGTGGCCATCGGAACGCAACTCTCCGCTTCGTGGATTTTAGCCGCCAATAGCTGGATGCAAACCCCGGACGGGGTCACGATGTTGAATGTTCATCTCGTCGTGACCGATTGGTTCCGAGTGATCGTCAATCCTTCCTGGGCGCATCGTCTTCCGCATATGTTGACGGCTGCCTACCTGACGGGCTCGTTCTTGACGGCAGGTATCGGGGCTTGGTATCTGCTCCGTGGCGAGCACCGCGAATTTGGTCGACGCACCGTATCGTTGGGTACCGCATTTGCGACGGTGTTGATAGGCGTCCAAGTACTACTTGGGGATCTGCTCTACGGCACGATGCTGCAGCATCAGCCCGCTAAGATGCAGGCAGCCGAAGGGTTCTGGGAGAAGCAATCCGAAAGCCCGGCCCCCTATTATTGGATCGTCATTCCCGATCAGGAGCACCAGCGCAACCGATTCACGCTCGGCACGCCTTATCTCGGCAGTATCTGGTTGACCCACAGTCTGCATGGCCGGGTGGAAGGACTCTCGAATACCCCGCCAGAATTGCAGCCGCGTATGGCAATTGTTTTCTATGGATTTCGTGTGATGTATGGCATCG
>Ga0116231_10011140_pt1 | contig 14011 bp, 6 predicted proteins | sample S1TSphgellanicum_2_FD_89695 | JGI IMG/M metagenome (GOLD analysis project Ga0116231, IMG submission 89695) | Host-associated microbial communities from peat moss isolated from Minnesota, USA - S1T2_Fd - Sphagnum magellanicum MG | ecosystem: Host-associated > Plants > Peat moss > Unclassified... | reverse complement strand
GATTAAAGATCTGTACTTCATGTGTGGTTTATAGCCAGAATTGGCTAAATCTTCTGAGGGATGATCACAATTTTTTCTACATCTTCTTATGGATGATTGTCACTCTGGCTGCAAACAAAAATTCCTGAAAGAAAGACTACTCTGCACAGGCTTCCAATGGATGGTGCATGAGTGGTTGTTGGTTAATTCTGGCAGTTTATGTATCTGTGATTTGATAATGAATACTCTTGGTTGAGTTCCATAAGAACCAGTGAATTTTGTTTTCTTTTGGTTGAGTTTATGAAACTAATTTCACAGCATTACGTCAGGAGGAAGCATTACATGATGCTGTAGTTCCTAGATTTAGGGTCGTTATGAAGTTCCTTCTTTTTCAATTTTGTGATATGGCTGAAATGGCCATCATGCATAAGACAAGTTAGCCAAATCTGGCAATTTAAAAAATGATAGTAGAAACATTAGCCTTCCATATTTCTGGCTACTTCAGAAGATGAAACCTGATGTCAAGTCGTTTGGGGTTCAGCCACAACATGGCAATGATAGGCTGTCAATGGATGCTTCACAAGTGGCAGTTGGTTCGCTCTGGTGGTGTAAATATCTTTGGATTGGTTAAACGAGTGTACAATTTGACTTCTGTAAATACCAGTGAAACACTGTGTTTTTTTCCTTTTGTTGGTATCCAAATTTTAGCCAAATTTAACAAAAAAATAGCAAATGTAGTCAAACTTACACTAGAAAAAAAAAATTCTCCCAATTTCTTTGTCAAAAAATGGTGACATTTCACCAGAAAAATAACACAGGTGAAACTATTATGCCGTGGTTGCATTAATGGGAACAGTTTCACAGCATTCAGTGTGAGCAGACCACATTACATGGTGCTGTAATTCTTTGATTTTAGAATGCTTGGCTTATAAAGTCCTTCATTTGCACATTGGACATTGTTAAGAAATACAGCAAACAGAGTTTTGTTCATCACTCACTAATGTGCTGGCCAAAATAGACATTGCACCTGCATTAATGAGTGATCATCAAAACTATGTTTCACAAATTACCAACTGGACAGGCCTGAGAGCAAACCACCAGCAATTAGCTCACCATTGGTTGATGAACAGTCAATCTGGCTGATTTAGTTGCGGAGGAGTGTTATCAGGGCAAGAACTGGGGACTGGGAAAGTGAGTGTGAAGCTGGATTAGAGTGAATACCAGGAAAAGAGACTCTTGGTCCTCGCATTCTTAACACTTGTTACTACTCACCCTCTCCCACACATTGCACCAGCTGAATGGCATTATGAGGTTTCACCTACATTGCTATGACCTGCATTGCACAGCAATCGGGGGCTGGTTGGCTGTTGCATTTAGAAAAAACATCCAATCAGGTTAGGAAACTTGTCGCAATCCTTCACCAGGATTTTAGTTTAACCCCTTCAGGGTGGTGGCCACCCCATGGGTGCTGCATCCAAAGCTGGGCCACCATTCAGATTTCTAACTCCCAATCTAAAACTAAGATCAAAATTACAGCTTATTGCCAGAGGAACCTAATTCACTTGAACCTAATGGCTGGGGTTTCTTTGTATCACCAACCGAAAGAGACCCCCAGCAATGAAGAGCTCTGGAAAAATGGGCAATAGCCAAAAATTTCCTGCCTTTTTGAGGACCAAGTGAAACAACCCAGGAGTGCACTATGTGGAGAGAAGTCAAGTATCGTCAATCCCTTTTGAATCTCAGAACTCCCATCCCTTAGTCAAAATTTCCAGCACTAGCACATTTCCAGAGCTCAAAAAAGTAGACAGCAACCCAAAACGATTAGGAGATTTATCAAACAAGATATCTAAAGATTAGAGTGCAAGATCCCTGCAGTCTGCTAAAGCTAGGCTATTTCAGCATAATCAACCTAACTAACAATTGCTTGTTGAAGCACTCCACCGGTATCACAAGAAAGAAGAATAAAGCTTGTTTTCATTCTCTAAAATCACTCCCTATAACATTTCCAAACATTTATTATATAACAAACAACACAAGTGATGTGCCATGACCTTGTTTCTTAGTATGAGAGGAGGTTGGAAAGTTGAAAATCCATGTAGAAATGTTGGGGTTTATGCACCCCTCAGTAAAATTAGAGAAATAAAATCAGAAGCTCAAAATTCTTGCTGAAGGCTCCTTGCAATTTGTGTGTTTTTTTGCATACGCCACATGGTTAAGGCATGCAACATTTAAGTGTTAGTTCACTATGGCAACCCTTCAAAACAATTCAAGGCACTAGTTTGAACAATGTCATGGATTACAAATTTTTTCTTCACACAAATTAAGACCATCCTATATTGTCTTCACAATGCAGTCTTGTGCAATTCTTAGAAAACACAAAGCAGAAAATGCGAATTAAGTGGTGCAATAAAATCAATGGCTACTTTGCTCCTTCCCGAGTATGGATTTGGGAAACACCAAAGTTGTGGAGATAGTGACAAATTACTTCTTCATCATGATCAGTCTTCATAACCTAAAATAGCAAGGGAAAAGGAAGAAGATTACAAAAACTTCCAAATTCCTAATCCTCTTTATAAGCATAGGTTTTTTGGAGGGATGCTCCCAAAGTGCATAAGGCTTTGCATTCCATAAGAGTGTGGATTCGAGGCATGAAATTGTTTCAATGGATGTACTTCTTAGAAAAACAATCCTCTAGGTCTGTAGAGAGATGAAATACATCTACAATATCCGTTCAGTAGAAGTCTTCACGTGCCTCTTGTGCGCCTTGTTCTTTCCACTCATGTGAAGACTCTTCGACCAGTTGTCTTCGCTAATGTCTAACTTTAGAGAGAGCTATTGAGTACAATCGCACTACCAGAAATCTCCAGCCCATGATGCCAATTATTCCTTCAAAGGACACCATTGTTGCCCTACACCAACTGCATTTTCCTCCTTAAGATCTTGTCCTTCCACCTATTTTTGACTTTCAGCTTGAGCACATTTTTGTTTTAGATAGGACTTTGTTTGCCCAAGCCTTAACCATCGCTCCCCATTTGTTTTCTGGTGGGCTTTTTGGGATGGTATATGAACATCTTTCAAGATGTTTCATACCAAAGTACCCATCCTCATGGTTTTTGGAATTGTTCCAAGATGCGGTTATTATTACTCATGGGGATATCCCTAGGTTGATGGCCTTAATGTTGGGGTTAATAGATTGTTGGCAATGGCAAAAAACATTGGTGGTTTTTGTCTTATTGTCGTGGATGAAGTGTTTTTTTATTTATGAATTACTCCATTATTTTATAACTTTGGCGGCCATTTTAGAAGCATCCATCCCCCCACCAATTTGGAGTTTCGACCCCTGGAGGCTATGAAATCATTTCTTTTGATATTCGAACCCTCTTCAACCTACACCTTAATAGGGCCGTGATGTAGGTCAATGTTGAAAATGTTTTTAATGACATTTTTCAAGATATTATTTTTAAAAAGTTGTGTGATGTCGAAGGGCTTTTAGTGAACATTGTTATTTTTATCGAATTATTTTATGGCGTTCATTCTTCTTTTTATTACTAGCATGGGTAGCATGGGGAGGGGGTCACCATTATTGAATCATCTTGAGGCACAAGGCAGGATGACCCCCTAGGAGGTCCTTTATTTGTTTTAGCTCATTATCGAATTCTTTTAAAGACCATCACATGAGCCTTTAGTTGCATCTTTCCACCCCTAATAGACAATACACACATCATGAGGCCTTTGAGTGAAATTACCCGCGCTTTTGACCACCTTTCAACCCAAGGCTACACCTTAGTCAAAAATGGCTTATGGATTTTGGGTGTGCTAGTGGGTTTTTCGAACTTTGCCACACATTTTTTGGAAGAGGTTTTATTTCAAGACATGGTGCATATTGACGATCTTTTTTTCCTAGGGGATGCCCATGTTGTTTTGGGCATTTTGTTTTCATGTGTAGTTTGTTAACCTTCTTATCTCACATGGACAATACTTTTTTATTTTACTTTCTTGTCTCTTTTGGTGAATTTCGATGAGAAAATTATGCAAATATGTGGGGACATTATGGGTCCAAGATCATGGGAGTCTTTTCAAAGCCCCTTAATGAGGCATCAGGTTCAACTATTGATATCCTTTAGTGGTATAAGCCTTCTTTCTGTGGAGGATTATGCCCCATTTGTTTTTTTTAGGGAGTTGGGCTCTAATGTTTAATATTTGTGCTTTAGATTTCATATTTTCAATAGACCTATTTTGGAAGAATATGTTTCTCAGGTTGAAAGGGGCTGCCACTGGCTTTAATTTTGCCTACATGCAACACGAGATGGCCTTCCTTTTGTAGTTAGGGATATGCATCCCTCTTTTGAGAGTCTAATAATTACTGGTGCTCCAAGTCTATAAGCATCTTTAATGGACATCACCATGACACATCCTTTAGGTCCATCTTAATGGACGACTCCATTTCCTCAACATCCAAAAGTCGCATTCATTCTTATTCAACAAGGAAGCAGGGCTATGGTTGATTGTTAAGCCATCTATCTGTTCATTTCACATCGCGCATTCTACTTTCACCTCAGCATTACATTTTTGTTTTAGTTTGATTCAACCTTTGGCATCAAGTCTTCTGACATGTGAGTGTGGACACAGGTTGGATGCATTTGGCACGCATTTAATTATTTCCTTGTTTAAACATCAACAAATAGCCACACGTGATGCCATTTGAGATGTCATGTATGTCATCATTCGAAAGAGTGGGTACACTATATGGAAAGAACAACAGGAGTTTTCCCATATGGCCATCATCTACACTATATGGAAAGAACTATAGGTTTCCATTACAACATGAATTTCATTATGAGCCGATTTATACATGACTCGAAAGGACCAAGTCCTTGTTGCCGATGTGGTGGTTATTAACCTAACGTGGGAGATGGTGGCTTCGAATGTCATTACTTGACTAACATGTGTAGTTATCAAACTTAACGCCATTACTAAAATCCACAAGTATAGAGGGCTTCATGAGGGGCACAATTTTATTCCGATGGCCATGGAAGTGCACAACACACCCAGGCATGATATGGATCGTTTCATCAAGGAGTGTGCCCATCTTTTCCACCATAGATGATCAAAAGATCATTTATCCTTATCTTTTTGCATTTAATTCTTCAAGCAACATGTTAGTATTGCCCTTTAACGTGTTTTAGCCTTTGCTATATGGAGGAAGATTGTGTTGGTGTGTGATGCATGTTCTAAACCTCCCATTACTATTAAGTATCATGATTTGCATGCAAGTGACATTAAAGGGGCCATCGGTGAAATAACTTCCTACCACGAGAGGGACTAACTCTTTTCCTTTTTTTTTGGTTCTTGTAGGTTATTCGTCTTTTGGCCCATGTTTGGCCTTCCCTTTTTGTTTCCTTTATGATGGTTCCGGCCGTCAATCTTTTATACAATTGTTTATTCCTAATACCCTTTTTGATTTACCATAATATGTTGATATGTTAAATAATGATTATATTATTCGTAGGAATTTAAATTTTTTTAAAAACTATTTTGTTTGAAAGATTTAAATTTTGTGAAACGAAAATGAAAATAATTTTGGAATAATTTTTTTGACATGGAATAAAAAAAATTGAATAATTATTCGATAGACATTTGGTACAATTGTTTTGGTAATACTTGTTAAAAGCCAACTCTTTTCAAAAGTATTTCAAAGCTTGGATCAATGGTGGGAATTAGGCATGCTTTAAACTAAGAATCATGCCAAAATATCTTGAGGTTAATCATGGAAAATTTGAGCACTTCTTGGTTTATTGTTTGGACTCAAGTTATTAATAACATATGATTTGTTTAGGGTCAATGAGTTCACATGTCAAGCCATTAAGTAAGAACCGATGCCTCAACCTTTCATAATGTGCTTTCAAATTTTTTTCTTGAGATCATTCTTTTTCTCATCTTTGCTTTTCTTAAACCTTAAAAGTCAAACCACATGGATGGGCAAACACAAAATTCTTGTAATTCTTGTGTTTTTCTTCATCATATCTCAAGTAAAAATAATAAAAACCCCTTCCATCATTCACCAACTCAACAAGAGGAAAAGAAACTGAAGAGAGATTAAAAGAAATGGTTTTTTTCAGCCCTTGACTCCTAGTATAAATTGGGCTTTAATTATATGACATATATTTCAGCACTTTCAAAGGGAACTTCCAAAGCCATAGTTTTCAAAGCACACACATTTTCTTTTCTTTCTTACAGGGAAGACCAACATATAAAATATTGGATAGGAAAAAATAAAGGTTTATATCACAACTTGCAAATGGAAGAAAAGAGCATCTAGTGGGATGGGATATATTCCATGGCTTAAAGCATGGGGTGTAAAATAATCTTATTTTCTTAGCTTGAAATGCAATTTCCCCATTCATTTTTCTTTTAGATTTAAGATCCTCCGCATAGGCATAAATGACTAGATTGATATTTCATCCCATTCATTATCTATCTATGAAGGAGGATAATTTGTTTGTTTTGTTTGTTTGTTGCATCGAGATTTTCCAAATCACATCCCTTATCACCCTTTTGACATCATTGGAAAACGTTCAATGAGTAAGATTTCATTGAGTTGATTTCATAATGTTTTGACCTCCAATGGAGAAGTTATTGAATATTGGATAAAGTTTTGCTCAAAATTCATTTAAATCAAAACTAAAAATTATAGCAAAATTTGGGCACACTTTTCATATTCTTGGAAAGCCCTTATGAATAGGATTTAATGAAGGTGATTTTTTTAAGACAAAAGGTGTTTGAGTAATTTTTATCATTGAAAGGTTTATCAAATAACGAAACTTGTTTTGGAATAAAAATTAGATGAGCAATGAGTTCACACTTGGGTCAACTACATAACTACACTAATATCCACTAATCAATGGTCCCTCTTGAGTGATTTAATGAGAAAATTATGTAAAATTTATATCTAATGCAATAAATTGGGCTAGCATAACCTTCTTTAAGGTGAACAAGAACTAGCATCCACTACTGCACCAATTATTGTTATGTCCATAGGATGATGGTAGTGTTTATTGATCAAGTATTGACCTTGAATTAACAAACACTGTATCACATTAAACTTTTTCTGTGGTTGAACTTTAACTTTTATTCTTTTGAATCATTTTTTTTTCAACCTTGACCTCCATACTACCTTCCCACCTAGCTACCCTACTCACTTACATTTTGGCTTTACTTCATTCAATGTTTTAACTATAAACAAAAAAAATAAAATTTCTTGGTTAAATTTTTATCTTTTCATAAAATCTCTATTTCTTCTTAGCTAACCTTTATTTCTTGAAAAAAAATTTATATTTTTCTCACAAATTTTTTCTATCTTGTGGCAAAACTTCTACCTCTTGACAAAACCTTTGTGTCTCAACAAAACTTCAATATTTTCTTAACTAACCCTTTACTTTCAACAACACTTTTTAATTTTTTGATTAAACCATTATTTCTCAACAAAACTTTTGTATTTCAAGGCAAAACCTCTTCATTTCTTAATTTTATTTATTTATTTCCTAGCTAAATTTACACCTTTTTGCAAAACCTTTTAAATAACATGAAGTGGTTATTGCTAATGGGTCAAATTTCTAATGAGATGGCAACTTTCTTTATGCAAGTATTATGTTGCCATAGAATTTGTGGCATTGCTAATAAAATTTTGTAATTCAAATGGGGATATTATAATTTTTTTCATATTAATTTGTTGCAATTAAGTTCACATCCAGATCAAGGTGTTATTGCATTTTGTTAAGTATCCTCAACTGAAGCCTACCAATAAAATGGTTGTTAATTTTGGGATGTAGCCCAAATGTAAATATCAAATTTGTGGGTTTGAATGCCTTGTGTAATAGTGGCTTTTTTTCCTAAGTTTATATTATCATTTGAGGCCCAAGAATAGTTAATATGAATGGGACAACATTTTTACATACATGCTTGTTATATTGGAAAACATTGAATATTTTTTCACTTTATCATACTTATGAAGGTAATTTTAGAAAAATGTTATGAATGTTTTTTTTTTTGCAAATTTTCGCATTATGGTGAAAAAGAAAACCCAATGTGAATTGGATGAAGGTTTTTCTTAAGGAAAAAAATGCAAAAGTTGCCATATTGTGACAATGAATTCCTATAGGTTATAAAGACTAGGGAGGATTGTGCAAAACTTTTATTTTATTATTTGACCTTTAGTTAAATTTGGCTTCTTCTTCTTCGAGATGATTACCAATGTTTGAAAAAATGGGAAATAAAAGTTCCCTTGTAATAATTAACAATTTTAGTAATCATTAATTAAAATTTTTATCTAATATACATTTTTTATGATGTTTAAATTTTAAGTATAAATTGAATATTTTAAAAAGTAACTATTACTGAATTTTTTTTCTCATGTATGGTTATAACGCAAAGTTCTACTTGGATGGTCATGTTGTAGTACCTTGGTAGGTTTAACATATTATTTAAAGATATGTTAAATTTTTCAAAAAAAAATCAAAATTTTTTTTTCAAGGAAATCAATGAATCTTTGAAATTTTTTTGAGAATATTTTATTTTGGACCAAAGTTAATCAATTATTTCACAAACACATGTTGAAGTTACCCTCAAGTATTACAATATATGTAATTTCAAAGAGAAAGGAAACAAAGCCATGCATATGTAGCAAACCTAAAACACTTTATTTTGCTCCACATAATGTGATTATAAAAAATTGTATTAATTAGTAGGTATTTAGTTAATTTTGAACTCAATTTTTAAGTTTAAATTTTTTAAACTTGGCGATCAATTTTAAATTTTCTATTGAATTTGAGCAAAACATTGTTAACATCCAGTTGTTGGATCATTTAGTGACAAAATGTTAGTAATAATATTGTTGAAGCATTTAGTGATTTCCAAACTAAAGTTTCTTTTCAATTTTCCAACTTCTGAAATGGTCAATTATTAAATTTGGACTTTTGAAAAGTTTGGAATGATTTTAATACATGATATTCCTATTTAATGAAATTTCAATAATACTTCAATATTCATTTAATTATTCAATATTTTTAAACTGATTGATATTAATTATTGAGTAAAATTTCAGTACTTAATTGTTGACTGTTCAATATATTCAATAATAAAATCTGAAACATATTATTAAATATTCATTTTCTCTAGAATTGATCAATATTCACATGAATCATTCAATTATCAATATATTAAATAATGAAGTTCTCAAAAAAATTATTCAATACTTGATATGTTAAATATTGGAATAGTTTAAATTGTTATTCAATAATTATTGCCTGTTGGTCAAAACATTATAAACCACCTTGGTGCACCAGTCATCTACGTACTCATCATTCCACTTAAGCATATAGTCACTGAAGAGGATGCAAAAAAACCACATGTAAGCATTGCAAGGAACCTTTCATTAATTATTTTAACAATATTCAAGGTCTCGATGAAAATATATGCTAACCCTTGGATGTGGATATTGCACTTTAGGTTAATATTTCTGATGGTTCCATTTTGATTTTGGTCCATTTAATGCATAATGTACAATTAGGAATCTTTAACCTTCTTGGATAAAATGAATTCTAGGTTTTTACATATTGAAAGATATGTATTGCACAAAACATTTAGATTTTTGGAATGTAATACTTACATTTAAGGTACATTTCAAAATTAATAGCCATTGTGTTGGTAGGTTTAAACTGAGGAAACTTAGCGAAATTCAATATTTTAATTTGGATGTAATCTTAATTGCAACAAATGAGTATTGAAAACAAAATTTTGATACCCCATTTGAATTATAATTTTTTATTTGCAATGTCACAAACTTTGTAATAATGCAATATCTACATAGAGATAATTGTTAACTCACTGCAAATTTCACCCAAGGGTAATACTCACTCTAAATTAATATCGAGGTTTATCAAAATGTAAAAGTTTAATTTAGTAGAAAAGTTTTCCTAAGAAATGAAGGTTTAAGTAAGGAGTAGAGAGGTTTTGTTGAGAGATAATGCTTTAGCCAAGATGTAAAGAGATTTTGTGAAGAAGTAGGAGTTTAGTTAGGAAATACATAAATTTAGTCAAAAGATAGAAAGGTTTTGTTGAGAAATAAAGATTTTGCTAAGACTTAAAGGTTTAGTAAAGTCGTGAGGTTTTGTTTAGATAATTAGATAAAGATAGGTCACAAGTGATGAGTGAAAAAAATGGGAAAAAACAAACCCGGACGTTAGGGTAATAAAAGAAAAGGGAATTACAAAAGGCAAAAGGATTGTAACTTGATGTGTAACTTGATGTAATTACACAATTACTTAGGTAATTGTTTAAAGGGGTAATTTGAGTGGTAGGATTCCTGACGCACTCCGAAGTCCCTTGTTGAACCCACTTGAGGGTCCAACTATGTGTAGTTACGGAAAGTTGGGACTTGAGGGGCTCTCCCGACTTCCAGCACTAAAGAGGGGTAGAGGGGCGTGGTAAAAGTCTCGGGATTAGACTAGGAAGATGGACTAGAAGATCAAGCTTGAATCTGCATCCAAAACCAACCGCAAGAGGGTTAGTTAACATTCGAGAACACCCTTGGGTGTTGGGACAAGCCACAGGCATTTTTACACACAAGACTCACCACGGCCCGGACTCGGGGGAAGCCACCACCTTCCCCCATATAGTATTCTCTGCAGCTTTCCACGGGAGTGGCATCCAAATGACACTTTTTCCCAAGACTCCCAAGTTGGAGTCCCGAAACTGTCCCGGGTTGGAGTCCCGAGACTTTGAGAGCTCATATCTCCTGACTACAGAGTCCAATGAAGACGAGGTCTAAAGAAAAGTTGTAGATCTCTTTGAGAGCTTTCCAACGCCATGTCACATTCTAAAATCAGATGTCGGAAAGAGGTCGATTTCCAACTTTTAGTGGTCGGGAGTCAAACTACCAATTTGACTCCCGACCCTTCTTTTGCCCATAACTTGGGCTGCAAATGTCCAAATGGCTCATGCGAGGCCATTTTGGACATCTACTCTTCAAGACCTTTTCAATGACATAAAGAACGCACCAAGGCAAGGAGATTTGACCCCTCAAATCGTCTTCTGAGATTTCGGGAGTCCTGGAGGACTCCAAGTCTCCACTTTTGGGAGTGGGAGTTGCATTCTCCCACTTTGCCCAAAGTGGGGTTGCGACAATTCCATAATTTGGTTATGGTGCATTGTCTTTCACATATTAATTTATGTGGAAGTCATGCGCACCATGTGATTATGTTTCCTTATGATTAATTGTGAAACCACATGTGGGAGCATGTGATTTTGTTTCCTTGTGATTAATTGTGAAATCACATGGGGAACCATGTGGTGGATAAACTTTAGGAAGTTTCTTGATTAGTTTCCTTTTGGTTGGTATATAAGTGAATGTTTGTGACCTGGAGAAACACTTTCACTTGTACAAAGTTATTGTATGAATGTAAAGTTTATTAGAATTGAAGTTTCTGTTTTGAAAGACTTTTGGTTTTGAATGGTTTTGGTGTTGGTTGTGTTTAGTTCATGGTAGGAGAATGGTGAAGCTTGCATAGACAATAGAAGGGTGAGAGAATAATTTTGCAACTAAGAACATAGATTTCATAGCTATGTAGTAATCATACATAGTTTCAGTTCCAAACTCGTTTGTGTTGTATAGGACCAACGAAAGGAAGGAAAAAAAAACAACAAAAGCCCACCCAGGTGGGTCAAAGACTGCAATTGCGATTCATACAAATGGACAGCCTCAAAATAGGAAAATTGAGTGGTGCGTTGGGGGGTGTTAGACCACTCTTGCCCTTCTTCAGGCTTTGTTTACCTTGCATTCAGAAAAGACACTTTATTTCTTTATTTATTTCTTTCTTCAAAACCTTTTTAAATTCTCATTTTATTGCCACGACTTATGAGAGATCAAATGTGAGATTGAAAGGTGGATTTGCAAGAGACAGCAGGTGGGTAGTAAGTATTAACAAGTTCATCGATTGAGCTCACCATGACAAACATTCAATTCAAAATGGTTGAGGTTTAGATCATTTTGGAGGCCATCACCACATGTAGCTAGAAAGAACCTATGATAATTGAGAAGGAAGACCCATTAGACTTTTCATGTGCCAAAGTTTTTTTTAGCACAAGTATGAAATGAGCTCAACTAATTAATATGAATCACACAATGGGGAAGACCAACATATAAAATATTGGATATTTTCAGATGGTCAAGCAAATATAAACAAATAGAAAAGAAGGGACGCCAATTGGGAAGGCAGGCCCATTAGACTTTTCGCAGCCCAAGTTGTTTTAGCAAGAGTAGAAAATAAAGCCATCAACTAATTAAACCATTTCAATCAATTTTCAACCTCTAATGAACAATTCCATCCCCTATCTCCAATATTTTAGGAATAACTTTAATGAAAAACCTGAGTGTAGAGTTCATGTTTTGACGGCAGGAAGAAGAAAACCCCATGTTCATATAATGATGATAACATATTGTGACTCTTATTAGTTAATTGTGAGGATCCTAAAAGTTCATTTTTTTGCCCTTTTGATGGGCATCTTTGATTGGAAAAATTTAATCAAGCTTCTGACAGTCCCAAAATAGTTTCCCTACTACCCAGTGAAGTAATCAATGAAAGACTTGAGGTTTATCAGCCCCCATTTTAATGTTTCAAATTCATAACAAATAAAAAAAGGGCTCTCCCTGTTTATTAACAACTAAATCTGTTCATCACCTATTTTCACATAACCCAATATCCACTTCCCAGAGTTGGGATACCTCTTAACTCCCCTTCTTCGGAGAGTTGGGATAGCTACTATCAGCTATGTTGTCGGTATACTATAAAGCAACCACCTCATTCTAGGGTTGTAGCTTCTTGGGCTTGAGGCTTCATGTGTCAAGTGAATAGGTCCAATGAACTGAAAAAAACATTTGAAAAGGCAGCCCAGAAATTGAAGACTTAAATGAGATGTTGAGGAAGTTTGGTGTCTTGAGAAGAGTTGCACAGAACTTCAACGCTTATACTTGAAGAATCACGCGTACAAGATCATTTATTTCTCTGTGATCCTCTTTTTTTCCCTTGCGAAAATTTGGAGAAATTATTAGTCTTTTCTTTAAAGATAGTCTCTGTTTAAAGTTTGCATCTAAATTAGATTGTTGTGAAATGTCGTCACCGAGTTTTAGTCTCAACTTTGTCTTGTGAATTCCTGCATCTTTTCAAAAGGGTTTATCATCAGCGGTTGGTTACGAAGAAGAAGATGGGTGAATAGGGACCTTGTAAACAAAGTGAATGGAGTCTAAGAGAGACAGAGAGCTAGGCGCACTTGACAAAAAGTTCACGAATTTTTTGCGAGGAAAGAGGAGCATCCCGTCGTCAGTACCCCAATCAGCACCCCTTCAGCACCGACCTAGCGGTGCCGCAGGAAGAAAGTCAGAAGTCATTGAGCCTAAAGTTCTTGTGGGATTGCATTTGGGCACCAGTTACTCCTCCTATGCCTACGCGCACGAATTCAAGCCCTCCCCCATCGTCACATTCGATGACTACTGGCCGGGAGAATACTGGAAGCGTGATGCAACCCCCACGGCCATCTACTACAAACCAGAGGTTGGCAAAGCGAATGTTGATCTTTGCTTCAGTAGTTGGGGATGCATGGCCTGCAAGGAATTTCAGAAGCATCTGGCAGCAATGCGGAACCTGCCGAAACAAGCTGCAACTAATGCGAATGTTCTGTCCTCACGCGACATGCCTGTAGTGTTACGCCGTTGAGGTCCCATGTTTTGACCAGCGATGCCGGGCCTTCATCTGCATCAGATCTTCCCCCGGGCCTGACTCTGAACCACGTCATCTCCGACTACTTGCGAGCGATGGGGAACTTCATCCTGCGACGTCTCCAGGAGGTCCATTTCAGGTCGGACTTGTCGATACAGGATGTGCAGTGGTGTGTGACAGTTCCTTCCATCTGGAGTCACAATCCACGGCAGCAGATGAAATCATGCATGGTAGATGCGGGACTCGTGGTGGGTGGTTCAAAT
>Ga0116231_10011138_pt1 | contig 14012 bp, 16 predicted proteins | sample S1TSphgellanicum_2_FD_89695 | JGI IMG/M metagenome (GOLD analysis project Ga0116231, IMG submission 89695) | Host-associated microbial communities from peat moss isolated from Minnesota, USA - S1T2_Fd - Sphagnum magellanicum MG | ecosystem: Host-associated > Plants > Peat moss > Unclassified... | reverse complement strand
GGTTTTGTTTGTTGTTATCCCACTTGAAGGACTGAAGAAACCATCCAAGAAATTCAACATTGTGTACCGATTTTAGGGTTTCCATCTGCCGTTGGATCTTGAGCACACTGGGGAGGCTTCGCTGACAGTCTAGAACTGCAGTGCACACAGAGGGCAGGGAACTTCAGCAGCTTGTTTTTGGGGAAGGAGGAGGAAAGTAGCTACGAGCTTGTCAAGGAATGGATATGATACCCGTTGTTCTGAGGTCTTCTTCTCTGCTGTTGCTGCGATTGTGGCTCTGAGAGTGCAATATTTGTGTTTGGGTTGGTAGTTTTCTAGTTGCCTTTTGAGTCCCTGCACAGTTGGAACCATGGGAGTTGATATACCTGGAGATATTATGCCTCCGATTCTGCGATGCTACTTTCTGTTGAATGTTCTTCCTAGAACGTAGGTTTCCTAGACTAGTGCACTGTGAACGGTTGGTCGGTGCTGCTGAAATTGGGTCTTGAAGCTGCTCTTGAGGGGCCTTGGATTCTGTGTGGTTTGGTAGATTACAAGATTTGAGATTCCTTTTTACAATTCATATACGTGATCATCCTTGGATAGATAAACACACATATGCCTTGATCGAGTCTGAAGCGGCAAGGCTTGCTATTGCATTAGACTTGGGAGTTTGACTCTAGTACACCAGGACTCCAGCAGTTGCTGAGATCAATGGATGCATGTCTGTGGAGCAATCTGCCAGAGATTGCATTGGAGCTGGTGTTTGCTCGGCTACCTCTCAAGGACATTGTTCGCCTCCAAACTCTGAATACCCATTGGAAGGTGTGTATCCGCAGCTCTTTCTTCCAGCAAAACTTTGAAGAAGTTTCCTCAGCAAGGTTTGGTCTTCTCACGCAGTTGATCAAGGGACCTCGTTCCCTTTGTTGGGATTTCCATGTTTTTGACACCCCAGCTGCTGAATGGCATCACTTCCCACTCTCAGCACTGGGCCCTATCTCAACAGGGGTTTACCCCATTGCAACAGCTGGAGGTTTAGTGTGCTTGAGTAACATATATGGAGAACGAGTTTTTGTGGTGAATCCTGTAACCAATGCTTGCAGAAAACTCCCCCAAGATGCTTCCAACTGTGGGAAGTACCAGTTCCTGACCATGGCTTTGATGGAGATCACTCACAGTAGCACAAAGCATTACACTCTCACACTTGCCCTAACTCGGAAGCCATGGCCAGAAGGCTCCAACTTGACTTCACTTCTGTGTGAGCAGCAGGTGAATGCATCCCATTTCAGCTTTGCTGTTTATGATTCAGGAACTGATTGTTGGAGCAGTAGGGACAAGCTGACTCCTGGTCTACTGGACAACAAATCCTTCAGACTCTTTCCTAGTGGAGCAGCTGTGATGGCAGCAATTGATGGTGCAGGGAACCAAGTGTTTCGCCTTATTCCAAAGCCACTCAACATTGCCCCAAAAGCAGATTGGATGGAGGCCCCAAATGACTCAAATTCTCAGGGTCTGGCATACGGTGTCAAATTCAGTTGGTTACCACAATCAGTTGACATATACAAGCTTCCAAGTGCAGGGCAGCTGGACTGGAAGAAGGTATCCTCTGTTCCAGGTCCATTCAACAAGTTGTTGCAGGAATGTAAATGTTTTGTGGTCGGTAATGAGAAAGTCCTTCTCCTTGTGAAATGCCGTGCTACTGCACCACTCTTCTACAACAAATTCCCAGTTTCAATGTGTGATTTAGCCACTTGTACATGGCAAGAACTGCCATCAATACTCCCAGCAGGTGCACAAACCAGCAATCTGGAGACAGAAGGGATCAACATGGCAGGCTTGGCAGGATGTGCATTTGAGGTCAAGTTTGATGCAGTCCCATGATCAAATACTTTGCTGCTGAAAGTAGCCATCTGGGGATTGTCTACTTTGCAAACTACATTCATACTGAATGACTCTGTCTTCTTCAATGATGGAGTCGCCTTGTAAATTACTTCCTTCAGGTTCTTTTCACACAGAAGAATTGAACAGATGTTCATAATCTTTGAACTACATTTAAAAGCTGCAATTCATACAGTACTTTGAATGTGTGAGAAGATGAGCTTTAACTTGTAACCAATTTTGTTTTATGAATTTTGATGCAGGAGCATTAGTTTTCAAATTGTGAATATATGGGTTGTGAAATTGTGCTTTGGTTATTAAACTCTGATCAGTGCAAAACTTGAGACTTCACTTCAGAGCAAACCTTAAGTGCAGCTATTGACAACAACATCCAAATTATTCACAGTAATCTTGTTAAGCTTAAAAGGAGCTTCAGATCAACTGTAGTAACAAGATGCACTTCTACCCACCATGACTGCAGCTTCTGTCTCCGTCGTGATTTTAAATCCTGTTTTACTGAAACGTTGTAATCATGTGCAAATGTTTGAGGAAAGTCAGCAGCTTCACCTTCAAACCAGTTAATCTGATGTGCTAAAACAAAGTTTATGGTGTAGATGATGCAAATGCTTTTACTCCTTTACTGGCTTCCAAAGCCCTTCATGTCAGAAGCAGCCTGATAACAGACAGAAAGGCACCCAAGCAACCATCAAAACTCAGGTGTCCAAAAAGGGAGCCTGAAATTGAACCAGGAATAAATGTATATGATTTCCTTGGCATCAATAATGGGGAGTGCTAGTTTCTGTCATTTGCTTTTGTGCAACTCTCTGGTAGTAGCCATTGGAAAGGATATATTGCAGTTATTGAGCCTAATCCTATGTCAACCACTAGGTTGTGTCAACATGCAGGTCCTATTCCATTCCTCAGTCTTTTCAAGCCGAAACAGCAGGAGTGTTGACACAACCAATATGTTAAGTTCCACAGAGAAAATTAATGAAAAGAAGGCTGAGAGTGACAGAGAGAAGCAAGTTCCCAATGACACTACTGATTCTCACTTGCACAGTATGTAGTTGTTAAACAATCTGCTGTCGTCAAGGGACAATCTGTTTGGCCATGAGAAGTTTGTAGTCACTCTGATTTGAAGGGCAGATTTGCATGTGTGTTGCTGGAACTTAGCAAGCAGTTGTGCCAGCATGTTTCAGCCTCTCCATGAGTATGCCAAAGAGAGTTAGAACAAAGATGCTTTGATGATGAATAAGCTGAATGGGTCATGTGGTTGCTGCCTAAAGGTGCAGACAAGTTAATAGCACAACTGGATGGGAAGGCAAAGAATGAAGACCACATGGGGGACATTGGAACAGAGCCCTGGCATTTGCACAGGGATTCGAACCCAAGAATCATCAACCAGAATTCAAAACTGTTCTAAGATCTTGTCTGTATTCACCTTCCCACAAGTTGATTGAATTTGGGTTAGTTGAAGCAGCTACCAATGGAGGAGGAAAAAGGCAGCTCATTTCAACTTGAGTGATAGGAGCTTTTGGGCAATCTTATCTTTCTTTTGTCTTTGATTGAAAGAGAAACAATTCTTCTGGTCTTACTGTTCTAGAAATGCATTCCATTGTTGACATGGGTTGCTGTATTGTTGGACAGGTATATGGCATCCAAAACTGCATGACAGGGCATCTTCTATTGGAAGATTTAGAGTTCTTGTGTTGTATACTTGAGCTTCTTTCAGGGTTACAGCCTGTTGACATCTCTGAACCGCATAGTCAAGAAAATTACATTACAAAGGCATCCTCAGCAGCAGCATCTGGTTAGAAGAGCTAGTAGATCCTGACCTCCACAATGATTTCCCTTTAAATTATTATTGAAGGGTAGCTGATATACTTCTTGTGTGTGGAAACTAGAAGTGTCACATTGGCCTCACATAGGTGGAACTGTGCAAGAATGTGGAGTGTCATTCAAGAACTAGAATCTGTATGTCCCATCATAGTTCTGAAAATGACTCAGAATTTCTTCGCCCTCACAACTGGTGGTCGGTTGCTCTGTCAGCCTCAGCTGTGTTGCATGATTTTGCAGACCTGTCAGGTGGTCCTCACATTATTTTGTTTTGGCCATCATAGTACCTCACTCACCAGCCAGACTTCCATCAAGAAGAAGCCACCAACACTCGGTACATAAAGCATGGAAACCCTTGTTCTACTTCTCACTCCCCCTATATTTCAAGTTGCATGCTTAATGATTGAGGTACAAAACATCGCAGGGGCTTCTCTGTCAGAATGAATATGCATGAATACAATGCACAGCAGTATGCACATGATTCAGTTACCATGCTACACTAATGTCCCATTTTCCAAACATGCCTTCTCACTTACTCTTGATTGGTAGCCAAAATTCAAGACCTGGGAAGAGAATGCTTGGACCATCTGCAGCAAAACTGTCTATGTGAAAGACAGTCTTTGTCCTATGACCATTCAGTATCCACTATTAATTTTTCCCACTGTTTTGATGCAAACTGAACAAAATTTCTTACTGGCACAAGTCATCTTCCCAAGCCTGCCATATGTTGTCTACATATTCTTCCCTTTTTAGTTTCCAAGCCATGTTATTGAGTTATGGCCTAATGACTTTCAAAAGATGGTTTCCAAATAGACTACTTAGTCTTCTTTGGGGTGTAGCTGGTCCAGATTCTATGGGTACCTTATGCAGTTGAGAATCCTGCCTCCAATGCCCATTACACCAAACTACCCATTGTGCAAAAATTGCTGCTGATGTTAATTCACCTATATGTAAAAGCTAAGTTGTTTTTTGGGTCTGAGTATGTTCTCAGACCAGGTGTGAGAACCTGGTGACAATCTAACCTGACAAGATTACATCCGATATTGTCCATAAGAGTTGAATACAGTATGAATTTAAATGGTCTCATATGACTTTGCCACTCATCCTTATGTATAAAATGTCCAGCTAACATCCATTAACTAATAACACATGATTTGACAAGCTTTCTATGAGTAAGACAGTGATGTATACAGCACTGAAAATTACTCGTTGGATTTCTGCAAGTCCATAAGAGAGTACATCTCTTATGGACTTGTAAGCAAAAATCTAGGGTTTCATTTCACTTCATCCTGGTAGACAAGCAGTCAAATCAAGCGAGACTTGCAGGGTTAGCCTTGGGTTCAGCATGAGCCAGAAGCATTCATACAGATTCCTGTCCAGTGTAAGAACCAGGGTTAGGGTTTGCAATTTCAAACCTGGCCAACTGAAATGGGATCAAATATCATAAGTGAGCTCACAGCTCAAAAGAATTCTATGGACAACCTTAGAGAGAGAGAGAGAGAGAGTCTAACCTAAATTCACTAGTTCGTTGCGGTAACAGGCATCATTGTGTCTCATTGCGAACCTAAAAAAACACACAACCATAATTTAGGCACAGAATGGGCAAGGGTGAATGTTATGGAATCGTTGGATTAGAGTCTATTGGAGAGACTCTGAACAGGGAGGGGGTCCTTCTTACTGGACGCTGCACCTTACTGCAGCAGCTTCGAGAGTCTTGTTGGTTTCGAATCCGCCGAGTCTTCTTTGGCTATGGCCCTCCTTGGGAAACGACGAGCAATGAAGGAAATCCTCGGCCTCTTTAACTCCCAAACTAGTGACCGATGTGACGTCCTTGATCACGGCGATCTGGGCCAGAGTTTCGCACCTCGGTCCTAAAACATGGGTCGAATTTCGCCATCTTCTCGTCCTCAGTTGGAGCGGCCTCGGCAGGAGTAAACAACCAAGCTCCTCTTGCAACGTGTCAGTCAAAACGCTCCCTGGTTTTGCTCCAGAGTCAAGCTCTTGACCAGTGTTGGGCGGTTACCAGGTGTAGAGGTCCAGATCCGGCGGATCTGATTTCTGGAACTGGTTCCGGAAGCGGACCTGGAACCGAACTTTTTATGAAATGGAATCGGAATCCCGGTTTCATCAAAACTAAAGAACTGTAAAACACCGCTCTCCACATCCAAAGCGAGGTTCTCAATGGCGACAATCGCCGCTTGGCCACGTTGCTTCGTCCACTTCTTCCTACGTCACTGCTGCCCTTCCTGTAATCCAATCTCAACTTTTTGCGGCAGAATCCAAATTTCCCAATTTGGGAACGTGAAGCTGCAGCTCCCGGGCATTGGCTTCCGCCCAAAATCCTAGCTCGGGCAATGGGCAGGATCCGCATTTGCTTTTCAGAGCAGAAACTAAGGACGCGGAACTATACGACCCCCATGCACGCGCTCATGCATTTGCTTTTCAGAGCAGAAACCAAGGACGTGGAAGTATACGACCCCCATGCGCGCGCGCCGTGCGACATCCGCAGTGGGGCGCGAGCGACAATGGGATAAGAGGACCTGAGATTGGGACCTGGCATCGTCCAGTGGGACCTGACATTGGCAGCTGAGATTGGGACCTTACATATAAGAGTGTTGAGCAGTTATTAAGAAAACAGCTACATGAGGTTATCTTCACTCCTAAAACGCCTATGAGGTTATCTAGGATTTTTCCTAGATATTTAAACGAGTCTGGATGGGATATGCTGTACCACAGGGGCAGCTTCAATACATGTCTGTCAAATTATTTATTTATTTTTTAATATTTCATTTCAAAAATAGAATATTCCATAATATTTCCCCAAAATTTTCATTTTCCTTCACAATAATTTGGTCTTTGAAAAATAAGTTGTTGAGAATTTCTACATTTTTTAAATTAATATAATTTGTGCAAAGTGGCCAAGGTACTACAATATATAAAGTGTTTTTGAGGAAAAAAAAGTTGGTTAATTGCACAAGAAGGAAATCTTTCCAATGGTGTGTTGAGCAAGCACATCCATGTGGATTAAATGGAAGATATTAAATCAACAACATGTCTTTATTGCTTATTTTCCTTGTTACCCCTTGGCCATATCCATCTTTTTCTCAAAAAACACAAATGATGCCCAAAACATATTTTGGGTTAATGTTATGCAAGGTTTGGGTTTGTAATGGACACCTAAGCTAGGTAGGTAGGTTGGCCATCTACCTAGTGTCCATTACAAATGAAAACATGCATCACATTATCAGACCCAGTGTGTGTTTAGGTAACATCAAGATGTGTATGGAAATCATCTTGGTTTAGCAAATGGGTAGTTAGGGGAAAATAAATAAATATTACTATTCACTAGAAGAAATTTGAAAATAATAATTCATTTTATGATTGGGTTTTAATCGTAATTGACAATTGCAACTACAAAATGTTTTAATCACTTTAGACAAATGTCATTAGACAACTCATTGCAAAAGACACCAAATGACATGGAAATTGCACTACTAGTCACAAAACCCTGACGACCACATTCTATTTCCTCATCCACTACCATGGATGAACATAAATATGACCTAACCCATGTAGCCTACATGGAACATACCTTTGGAACTAAATTTGTAATTACATTATGGATAGTCACATGATGTTAAATGTCCTAATTACTTAGCCTAACCTACTTATCTATCTACTATGTTATTTAGGTAAAATAATAGGTAGGTGGGTAATAAGTCGCTACCTTAACCTAGTTAACCTCCTACATCTACCTACCTACCTAACTAGCCTACTAGGCAAGAAACCTACCTACTTCAACTTACTTAAGTAAAATAATAGGTAAATAGGTAATATGTGTCTACCCTAACATAACTATTTTAACTTATTAGGTTACCTACCCTAGTTTAAATTAGCCCCTAGCTTTGCATGTATAAGGATTTTAACACTGAACTTCAACAAGGATAAATTAAATCTAGTTTAACAATTACACCACACCTTTATAAAGTGATAAACTTTGTCAATTTATTTATTCCAAAACTTACTACATACACTAAAATTTATAAATAGCTAAGAAGGTAGGTAATGCGTTTTTCAATTGTAAGTAGGTAAGTAGGTACATGGTGGCTAGGAGGCTTATCAAGCTATGTACACACCTACTTACTAACTTAGGTTGATGGCCTACCTAATTACTTACATACCTACCTAGGTAGATGGCCAACCTACCTACTTAGCTTAAGTGGATGTTTTACTTGCCTACTAACTACTTACCTACCTAAATTAATGGCCTACATTACCTAGGTTGACGCACCCCCAAGCTCCTTGATGGATTCAACCACAAGTCCAAAGAAAAAGACAACGAAAGGAAAGGGAATTGGAACATACTCCCTGGCTCATAGCACTTCGAAGGTAGAAGGGCATGTTGGAGTTCTAGGATGGCACTAGGAAGATTAACAAGCAAGTCACTTATTCACACAAACATGCACAAACCAAACAATAGGTTAGTTAGTGTGTAACTAAAACACCTTTGGTGCACAAACGAACCACGAACAAACACAGACTCACAAGACTCACCATGGACCAAACTTGGGGGAAGCCACCACCTTCTCCCTTATAGTATACTTTATGCATGGCCACAGGACCAACACCCAAATGTCATTTTGTCTCAAGACTCCCAAGTGGGAGTCCCGAAATTCTCAAAATTAGGACTCTCGCAAGTTTGGAGGCATATAAATTTGTGTGAAAACCTTCAATTGAACTTCAATTGAAGTGAGTTCTAAAGCAAATTCGTAGCTTTTGTCAAGAACTTTCCAACAGTATGTTGCATGCCACTTGCACACAAGGAAATCAAAACAATTCTCAACTATTAATGGTCAAGAATCAAATTGACAATTTGACTCCCGGCCCTTTTTTTGGCCATAACTTATGTTTTAATACCCGAATGAGTCATGCAAACCCATTTTAGACATCTACATTTTAAGAGCTTTATAATGATATAAAGAACTTTTCAATCCAATGAGTTTTGGCCCCTGTAATTGCCATTTGGAAATTAGGAAGTCCATTGGGACTCAACTCCCAAAGCGAGAGCTCATTTGGAAATGTGGAGGTTCATTCCCTCACACTCTCTTGCACTCCCAAAAGCATGAAATGTGACTCTTGGGCTCACTCTTGGCCCGCACCTTCGTAAGCCCTTGCCTTGGTCGCAAACCCAAGGCTAGGGTTATGACATAGGTTGTATAAACTTTAAAACTTTAATGATATAAAACATATATTGGATTTCAATATGTTTCTATTCATTACATTTATAAAAGTTTTGAACATGAATGTAATGATGATTATTTCTTTAATGAACTTTTTAATCAAAAACACTTTTGAAACAAGGTTTGGGTCCTTTTTCGGATGTAATTTTCAAAGGTACTTTCGATGATATTTTCATAATATTTTATTTTTTTATTAAGTAATAAAATTGAGTATTATGAATAATTAATTATGAATAATTAATTATGAATTTTGAAAACTCAAGAACATAATTCTAATAAAGGCCATAAGAATTACAAATACAAATTTTTAACAATTCCAAATTTTTTTATTCCAATGAAAACTTAAGGCCATATATTTTTATGTATACACATGAGGAAAAAATTCTACAATAATTTTTTTTTAAAAGACCCAAAAATATTATTTGGCCAATTTTAATTCCTTCACCATTCCTTGAGGTGATCGATAATGGGTCCACCCAATCACACTTTCACCCATGTACTTACCAATGTTAATTAAATATATGGGAAAATTTGGATATGAATCCAATTAGTAGTTGGATTTTGCAGGTAACCATGTCCAAAATCTATTTTTTTTTCTATATATGAGATTGTGCAAATCTAACAAAAGGAATTCAAATAATAACCAACTTCTATATATGTATTTTAAACATAACTACTACTATTCATATCCATATGTTAATGTTATTAAAGGTTCAGATATAGATAAAAAAGGCAATCATGCATATTTGGCAATTGGAGTTTAAAGCTAAAATATGGAGCTCACATTAAGGTTTTAGTTTATTTTTGTGTGTTTTTTTCTAAACAACAAATCATCTTGACTGTGTTTTGTCCATGTCATAAACTTTTTCATTAACAAAATGTCAATGCCTTTGCAATTTCTTGCTATGTTTGAAGTAGTTTTACATCTCAAGAGTCTTCAACTTGAAGTATGTTATTAAAAAAAATTTGAAGTTATATGCATTGTGGTTTTTGGTTTCTATGTTATGGTCTTCATTTTTCACTTTGTGTTTCTGTTTATGCACTTTTTGGATCATGTTTATGCATGTTTGGCTCATCAAGTGCTTTTACAACAACTTTTAGTGATCACAATCTTCCAACCTTCAAAATTTTGAATCTTTCAACTTTTGACAATCTCAATATTTCAATATAGCTTTTAGTGGAATTGACTTTGCAAGGTGAATCTTCAATCTTCTCCTTTGAATTTTTTGTGCAAGTTTTTACTTTGTCATGTTTTTCTACTTTTTTTTCTTGGTTTTTTTAATTCTTTGTTGTTTTGTCAAAACAATTTGCAATTTACAAGATTCAAGTTTCCATGCATGTTTACAATCTACCAATTATAGTTTCAAGTAAGTTTCCATGCACATACACTTGGGTTGTAATTTGTAAACTTTTTTTGCTTTTGCATTGTCTTGATTAGGTGCTACATCTATGTTTTATGACTAATGCAATGGCTAAACAAAATGTATGTTTAGTAATGTTTGTTGGTAGCGTTAATGGGGTTGAAGAAAATTGTGGAATGCCACTAATTTCTATTATGCATAGCAAGTTGCTATAACTCATTCTTTTACTACCAAAACTCATTTTACTACTGTAACATATTCTATTTAGGTTGAGGTTATGTAGCTTGTAATTATACAAGCGCAGGTTACAACTTGAAAGCCATATAATTATTAGTTCAATTTACTAAGGTTTTTCTTATGTCAATGATAACTTACCTATGGATATTGAAAACTCAAAAATGTTGTGATCTATTATTTGCAAAAACAAATATGCAAATGCTAATGATTTGTCCCAATGCTCTACTTTATGAAAAGAATTATCAAATACATCAAGCTTAATGGGATCATTCCTATGAAGACTTACATTGAATATGTACTTCAAGGTTGGTTGTTCAAAGAAAGTTTGTCACTGTTGAAAAAACTACTAATTAAAACAAATCATATTTAATAACTGGGGAAAAAGTGAGCTAGGCCAATTAAGTGGGTGTAAATTTTTTAAGGTGCACCAAAATCTTGTCACAACATCACCCTTTTCTATCTTTTTTACCTATTCATTTTTACCATGTAAAGACACATTTACGGTTGATTAAGATGGAATCTAGAATTGTAATAATCTAAAATATTGTCCTTTTGAAATTTTTGACAACTTTTGATTCATTATTTTTATGGGGATCAAAATATAAGGTAAAAAAAGATTAGGCCCTTTTCGCCCTATGTGGTACACCTTAAAGGATTTTCATCCAAGTGTGCAATCAAGGAGTTTTTTGGTGCCACAAATCCTTACAAAAAAATTAATGAAACACAACATTTTCTTGAAATTTTGGTGTTGTATATTTGTAAGGGGTATAATGCCCTTTCCACTTGTGAAAATATTTGGCTATGAAGGTTGGTCTTATGACAATGTTTTTCATGTCATTTTTCCTTCTTGTTTTGCTTTGGTGGAAGCGGTGTTTCCTACAATGGTCACAAAAACCATGAAATTGCATCTGTTCCCACATCTTATTGAAGTAACAACTACGTTTGTGGAAACATTGATCTTTAAATGTCCAAAGGCGATGTGGAGACATTTGCCCTAATAATTAATTATTTGAATGATTTTTGGGCCTCAATGCATGTTATTATTAGTTTATTTGAAATTCATGAAACCAAAAGACTTTCCATGTAAATAATTGCATATTTTACTTGAAAAGTGTGATTTGATGCATCGTGTGATTACCTTGGTGAAAGATGAAAGCAACAACTTGATGTTTATGGCAATAGCATTACATTCCATTATTGGTTATCACCTTTTCAAAATTGAGTGGATTTATGAAAGTACATGTTTTGGTCACATTATGTCCAAAGCCTACCAATATGCTACAAACGATGAGAAGGTGATTGCAAGTTTGAAACATGTCAATGTGAAGGCTACCCAAGGCAATACACAAAAAACAATCACATGGACAAAAAAATTAGGAAAAGGAAGGTAGGAATTGAGAAGGCATGTGTTGAAAGGGGGTTACAACCTAGCAACTCAAGACCCCAATGAAGACTATATTTGCAAGTAAGGTGATTATGTTTGAAAAACATTAGAAATCGAAAAAATCATTATCTTGTGTGATGGGCGACAAAGGATAATTATTTTGTAACAAAAAGTTTTTGAAACTAAAGTATGGGTAATTGCAAAAACGTTCACAAATGTTTTGAACAATGTTATCAATACTTGTGTGATGAACCAATCATGAGGTTATTAGTCATTTTCTAATGTTTTCATTACATCTATCAATTTGACACTTACTTCGGAAGTTGAGATGGGACAAGCCATAGATGTTCTTCATGCCTTTGATTTTGAAGTCCCCATCTTTCAAAATAACATGCAAGCTAAAGTTGTTAAGGTGATCAAACCTTTCTTGTAATCTTTGAAAGTTTACAATCCACATTAGGTTTAGAATATGCTCACCATTATGTTTGATCCTCATTTCAAATCTTTGCAAGCTATGGAAAATTATGTGGAATATGGGGATTATATTCATTTTTTTTTAAAATGATGCAAACATGGTAGTCCCTCTTTTATTGACATTTTTTGAAGTGTTAAACCCTACTATCAAACATGTGTAACAATTGTTAGATTTGGTGATTTTATTGAAAACGTTAATAACATCCTAGGTGTTGGCACATGTGTGGAAGAATCTTTGTGTGCACTTGTTGTTGGGGAACTATTTTTGTTTAAGACATTATATGTGACTCTTGCTACATGTGATGATCCCTTAAGTAACTTGGTGGCAAATTCATAAAAGTTAATTCCCAAATGTTGGCTTCTTTGCCAAACAAATCACAAATTAAAACTAAACATGTGTTTAGTCTTGGTGGTGTATTGACAACTCTAAAACCTTATAGGTCACAAGTGGAAAATTTAAATCACATCATCATCATGGCAAAAAATTAACCTAATGATTCCCATTTGAATTGTTCACAACAATTTTTTTTGACAAACTTTATCAAAGTTGAAATTTTATTAAATGAAAAAAATTATCATTTCATTGGGATCAAATTATTTTGAACAATTGAAAATGGATAATGATTAGGTTTAATAAGATGAAATCACAAATTTTATTTTTATATTGTTCTTTTTTAATATTGTGGGAATTTCAAATTTAATGACAATTTGCATTTGAAAAAGTTTAATTTTTGTGTCCATGCAAGTTTTACTTATGAAATTCATCAACAACAGGGGTGATAACTATTAGTTATGTTGTGTGGGGCTAGGTGCTTTTGTGTTTTAGGTGGGGTGTATGTGGATGTGGGTAGGGCAAGAAGCTTGTGTTGATTTGGGCAACTTTTTTTAAAGAACTAGGGTCCAATTCCCCCATAAGTTACTAGTTTTGTAAAATTTGTATGTTCTTGTACGACAAGTGTGCAATTGTAAAAATTAATTCCAAACATCCAAATTTTATCCTTAACCTTTGTACATATTTTGTAGTTAATTTGGGTTTGAAAACCAACAAACTTATATTTGCCAAATAAAAAAGAATGAAGATGAATACATATTTGTTGTTACAAATACATTGCTAATTATTTTTTATGCATATCCTTCTAATAAAATTTTATAAAGAATACATCATATTAATAACTTGGGCATAATTTCAAAACTTCATATGTAGATAACACTAATATTTACATCCTATCTGTTGAGAATTCATGTTCAACTAGTTAGGTTTCATTTGTTACTGGAATAGGAAAGTAATTAGGTTACTTTCACAAGGTTGAGTTACTTTCTTTACTTATATTAGTTTGGTTATTTGTAGTTTAGTCTTTTAGTTAAATACCTTGGTGTTGATGGTTTCGTTTTTTTTTTTTTCTTTCCCAAGTTTGTGTTTTTTCTGTGGCAAAAACCTTGGGGGGTTTTTTGTGTTTTGTTTTGTTTTTTTGGCCTCATTTTTTTTTTTTTTTTTCATTACACAGGTTTGTGTATTTCATGTGACAAAAACGTTGAGGAGTTCTTGATGTTATGTTTCGTGTTGTGAGCATCATGTTGTAGTTTTCTTTCAATAAAAATTTATGTTTGCACTTGAGTAAATCT
>Ga0116231_10011137_pt1 | contig 14013 bp, 9 predicted proteins | sample S1TSphgellanicum_2_FD_89695 | JGI IMG/M metagenome (GOLD analysis project Ga0116231, IMG submission 89695) | Host-associated microbial communities from peat moss isolated from Minnesota, USA - S1T2_Fd - Sphagnum magellanicum MG | ecosystem: Host-associated > Plants > Peat moss > Unclassified... | reverse complement strand
GTCCCAGGGTCGAACTGCCCGAGGCGATGTAGTGGTATCGCGCGTCGATGTAAATTTCCGATTTCCTGGACGGCGACAGCCGGTGACGCACCCCACCGCCTACGTTGAAACCGACCGCGCTGACCGAAATCGCGTCGCTATTGAATGGATTGTTGCTCTCGGAATGGCATCCCACGTCCGTCGACTGACAGACGTTGTGCGTACCCAGGTGGTAATACCCTACGCCACCCGTCAAAAACGGGCTGGTCGTTGCCCCAGGCCGCAGATAGACCAAAGGAGAAGCCTGCACCGAAAAAATATAGGAAGCCGCCGTTCCCGTTTCGCAATACTGGATTGGCTCATTGCAACCCGCCAGGGTCGGGCCGCCATGCTGACCAAGGATCTGTCCTTCTCCCAAAATGGCCCATCTTTCATTCGCGTGGTACACCGCGCCCACCGTCGCCGTGAAGCCGGGCCCGTAATAGCCCACGCCACGATTGATAACAGGCGAATATCCACCCGCCAACTCAAGCGTGATGCGATTCCAAAAGTGATCCACCGGAAAGGGCGAACCGGGCTGCCCCGGCTGCGGCAGCTCCGGCCCCTGCTGCGCCGATTCCCCGGCAACGCTGCCGCTATCCATCGCCGCCGGACTGTTGGAGCCTTGCGCCACCATTTGCCCGGAAATCGCCAGAACGAGCGCCCCAAAAGCAAGACACCAAAAACACAATCGCGACCTTTTCAAGCTCAACCTCGAAGTTTCAATTTGATCCAACGATGCACTCCATTACCACCCAATCGAGCGCGATCCTGTGAAGGTGGCTCGCAAAAAACGCCTCCGGGATCCAAAGAAGAATGCCGGAGGCGCCTTTGCTATCTCGCTTCTCTAGAACCCCTCACCCCTGAATATCGAACTGCTCCGGATGCAGCGTAGCGTCGCTCTTCACCAGCACATTCTTGCCCGACAGCTCTTCGAGTTCCGTCAACCACTTCGCGTTGTTGGCCTTCAGCGCCTTAGCCGTCTCTGGATTCACCCGCACCAGCACCTCGGTGCCGTCAAAGTGCTTGCGCATCTTGCGCACCTCAACGTAGATCTCGTTGGCCACCGTCGCCGGGCTCTTCACCATGCCCGTAGCCTGGCAAACCGGGCAAGGCACGCTCAGCGTCCGTTCCAGCGACTGTTTGACCCGCTTGCGGGTAATCGCCACCAGCCCAAAGTCGTTGAACTGGAGCACCTTAGTCGGCGCGCGATCCTGCTTCAGCGCCTCTTCCAGAGCCGCCAGCACCCGCGTCCGATTCTTGCGCTCGTCCATGTCGATAAAGTCGATCACGATGATACCGCCCAGGTCGCGCAGCCGCACCTGGCGCACAATCTCCGGAATCGCGTCCAGATTCGTCTTCAGAATCGTGTCCTCAAGCCGCGCCGTCTTGCCCACGTACTTGCCGGTGTTGATGTCGATGGCCACCAGCGCCTCCGTCTGGTTGATCACAATCGACCCGCCCGACTTCAGCCAAACCTTCGACCGCAGCGCCTTCGAAATTTCGTCCTGAATGCCAAAGTGCTCAAACAGCGGCACTTCCTTGGTATAAAGCTTCACCCTCCGCACCAGTTCCGGCGAGAAGCGGTTCAAAAAGCGCACAATTCGCTCGTAATCCGCCTCGGAATCGACCCAGATATGCGAGAAGTTGTCGCTCACCTGGTCACGCAGAATCCGTTCGATCAGGTTCAAATCGTGATAAATCAACGCTGGAGGCTTCGAAGAATCGGCCCGCTGCTTGATGTCGTTCCACAGATTAATAAGGAAACGCAAATCCGCGCGAAGCTCCTCTTCCGAAGCCCCATCGGCCGCCGTCCGCACAATGAATCCGCCCGAAGCCTCGCCCTTTTCGCTCACCAGCACCCGCTTCAGCCGCTGCCGCTCTTCGTCCGAAGCGATCTTGCGGCTCACGCCCACATGGCTCACCGTCGGCATGAAAACCAGGAACCGCCCCGGCAGCGCAATGTGGCTGGTAATCCGCGCCCCCTTCTTGGCAATCGGCTCCTTGGCAATCTGCACCAGGATCTCCTGCCCCGGCTTCAGCAAATCGCTGATAATCGGCAGGTCCGAAGTCTGCGCCGAACGCCGCGAGTGCCCGGTCGGCCCGTTTGGACGCCGTCCGTCACCAGAACCGCTGCTTGAACCGCTACCCGATCCGCCGCGTCCCCGCTCTCGTCCAGACTCCCGTCCACCGCGTCCCTGACCGCGTCCACCCCGCTCGCCAGTCCGTTCGCGTCCAGCGCCCGGCGCCCCCGTGCGCACCGCAGGAACAACCGCGTCTTCCTCTTCATCCTCATCGTCGTCTTCCGACTCGATCAGAATCCGCCGATCCAACTGCGCCTCCTGCAACATCTCGCCCAGAGCGCCCGAGCGAATCTGATGCTGCAGCGTCTCCTCTTCCAGCTCTTCGAGGTCATGCTCGTCGCCATGATGCGCCTTCAGGGGCGTAAACTCGTACTCTTCCTCTTCAATGACTTCTTCTTCCACCACTCCATCGCCCGGCGCATACGCCGAAACCGAAGCCACCGGCTTGGCAACCGGCGCCGGAGCGGCAGGAGCCGGCTCCTCTTCCTTCTTCTTCCCGCCAAACAAATCCTTCAACCGGAAACTGCTCGGCGGCAGCGGATCGACATTGTGGCTGGCCGAAGCCTCACGGACCTCTTCCTCATGCTCAAGCCCATCATTTCCCTGCGCATGAACTTCAGAAATCTCCTCCGTGCTTTCTTCAAACTCCTCGTCCGTCTCCGGCTCATGCGCAGCGCCCGCCTCGTCGGCAGGCGAAAACTCCAGGTCGTCCTCTTCAAACTCTTCGGAAGTTTCCGGCTCAGAGAATTCAAACGGCTCAGCCTTCTCGTGAATCGGGGTCTGCTCAACCTCCTCCACCTCAGCAATCGGCGCCAAAACGCCGCTGGGCTCGGCATCGACAATCGAAGAAGTCTCGGAAACCATCGGCGCAGGAACAGGCGTAACGGGGGCTGACGCACGATGCCGCGCAATCGACTCGCCCGGCAACAATCCCTTGCCATCCCAGACAATCTCATCCTCAATCAGCGTGGAAGGCTTGGCCACCGTCCGCTCCGGCAGCGGGTCGGAGGTATCCGGCGGCAACTCGCTCAAAATCAACCGGCTTGGCGCCGACTTCTGAATCGCCGGCGCGCCATACTTCGAAAGCGATTCGCCCGGCAGCAAGAACGGCACAGGCGAAGCGGAAACTGGAGCAACATTGGAAGCCCGTGCCGGGACCGGAATCTCTAACTCCAGCGCACGTACCGGCGCAGGATGAGAAGCCGCAGCCTCAAATTCCAGCGCGGGAACCTCAATCTCTTCCTCGTCGGCGATCTCCGGCGCTTCCACCGGAGCCGCTCCGGCAGGGCTGCCCTCATCGCGGCCACGTCCCCCGCGACGACGCCTGCGCCCGCGCAACCGCCGCGCGCTCTGCTCTTCCGACTCATCCAGTTTCGCAGCCGCATTTGCCACCGAAGCCGGAATGGCGATCTCGCCCTCATCGGTTGCAATCGGATCCAACTGAAAGCTGGGTGCAAACGTAGACTCAGCGAACGGAGGACGCGAATCTCGCACATCCCGCCGGGGACGCTGTTCGCGCTCCGGCCGAGCCTGAGGCGGCTGTGGCGCCGGAGCCTGAGAATTTTGCGGCGCTGCCAACTGCAGCTTGACCGTGTCGCCTTTGGAGGCCGCGCGCTCCACCTCGTCCGTATCTTCCTGGTCTTCCATCTCCAGAAAGTCCGTCACGTACAGAAATGCATCGCGCTCCAGGCCGATGTCCACAAATGCCGACTGCATTCCCGGCAAAACCCGGGTTACGCGGCCTTTATAGACCGAACCGGCGAGGGTATATTCATTTTCGCGCTCGTAATAAATCTCGGCGAGCTGATCGTCTTCCAAAATGGCAAGCCGCGTCTCATGCGGCGTGCTCGAAATACAAATTTCCTTGGCCATATTGCCTTTCCGTCCCACGGCATACACCGGTGGGTACTGCGGCAAGGCCGACTGCAATGGAGAGCTGGACACGCGTGTGGCCGCCCAAAAGCGCCGGATAGGAAGGGAGAAAGCCAGAAAAGCTCGAGGGGAAGCTGTTGGGAATGGAGTTCCAGCCTGCGTCATCCGCAGTGCCGGGGAAGAACCGGTCGTGCTGCTCGACCTCGTCGAACTCGAAATCGTCGAAGAGGAAGCAGCCAAGCGAGTCCCGTCGAACCCACGTACAGCTACTGCTAAAGCTCAGAGAGTTTGTGGCCAATTCGCGCTCTGCCCACTTCCCAAGGAGGGAAGCATTGCAAAGCGAGGCCGTTCGACCATGCGCAGCACAACAAAACGAAGTCCCCAAGACCCCACCGTCAAGCGACAGTGAATTTCTGGTTCGCCCCGTACTCGAGGTGCGCTGCCAACGGACTACCCGTCTCTGCGTGCTCATTCACCCAATCCTGCCGGGGCTGTTTGCAATCGAAACCTGCCGGCGAAGTGATTGATTTTGTTTGCTACTGCTACTCATCCGTGCCGTCCGTTCTCAAAGATCAGAGGCAGGAGGTAAGAAATCCATACAACCTGGACCCGTCTTCCCGTCCTCGTCGAAAACCGGAAGGGGAAGATCAGTTCACAAACCGGCGCATCCGGACATTCATCACAACACCCAGCGCCAGGAAGGTGAAAAGCACCGAAGATCCGCCGTAACTCATTAACGGTAAAGGAATTCCGGTGACAGGCATAAAACCGATAACCATGCCTACGTTGACCGCAATCTGAAAGGTCAACACAGCTACCACTCCCATCACCAGGAGAGAACCGGGCATGTCTGCGGCAGTTTGAGCGTTCTGAATCAAACGCATCAATATCACGAAGTATAGCAGCAGAACCAGAAACGCGCCGGTAAACCCATGCTCCTCACTGAATGCCGCAAAAATGAAGTCCGCATGCGGGATCGGCAAAAAATCCCCCTGCGTCTGCGAACCCTGCTCCGCACCCTTACCCCAAATCCCTCCCGACCCCACCGCAATCAAAGACTGCTTTACCTGGTAGCCCGAACCCTTGGGATCGTTATCCGGGTCCAGAAAGCTCGTCAAACGCGCCTTCTGGTACGGTTTCAGCACCTTGCCGCTGGACCACACCCCCACAATCGCGACCAGCCCCACTGTCGCCAAAATCGAAGCCTGCTTCCAATTGATCCCGCCCAGAAACAATCCCGCCAGCAAAATCGGCGTATAGGTCAGCGCCGTTCCCAGATCGGGCTGCATCAGCACCAGCAGCATCGGCAGCCCCACCAGCCCAATCGCCTTGAAAATATCCGGCCACGTCAGCCGCCGCCCGCCTAGATTGGCAAAGTACAGCGCCATCAGCACAATCAGCACCAGCTTGAACCACTCCGAAGGTTGAAAGCTGATGGGCCCCATCTTGATCCATCGCTTTCCGCCCAAAGCCTTATGCCCAAAGAGCTTAACGGCCACCAACGCCAGCAGGAAAAATCCGTAAAGATACCAAACCACATCCAAAAGCTTGTGGTAATCGACCTTGGACATGATAAACATGGCGACGATGCCGCCCAGAATCCAGTAAAGCTGTTTGGTGTGAAAGCCCACATAGCGCGTATGCAGCGTCGCCGAGTAAATCTCCAGAATGGAGATCACGCACAACGTAAGCACCATCCCCAGCAGCGGCCAATCGAAATCCCGGAAGCTCAAATACCGCCGCATCAACGAGTTCCCCCGGCAACCACTCGCCGCACCCGCTCCGGCAACCCAACACTCGCCTCGACCGAGGTAGGCAAATCGGGGCTTGGAGTAGGCCGGGGCTTGATCCCCGGCGGGAAGTCGCCAGACGCAACGCGGGCTTTAGCCCCGGAGGGATGCAAGTCCCTTCGATCCGAAAAAATGGATTCGTCCCGCTGCGCAGCCTCGCCATCCGCCGCCACCATAAACCGACCCCCGGCCATCCCCTGAGATGCCGGCGAATCCCGGTGCGCCACTCCCGGCGTAGACCAAACCGCCCCAACCTCAACCGAAGACGGCTTCTTATCCGCCTGCAGGATCAGATTCCCATCCTGCCGCCGCTTTTTATTCACATACGCCGTAATAATCTGCGCCGCCAGCTTCGCCGATCCCGACCCAAAATCCCCATGCTCCTGCAAAACCACCACAGCAAATTCGGGATTCCGCCTCGGAACCATCCCCACAAACCACGCATTCGGAGTTCTGGCCCCACCCTTATTATGGGTATCGCCGCCGCCCACCACCTGCGCCGTACCTGTCTTTCCGGCAAAGTCGATTCCCTCCAGATGGGCGCCTGCGGCCGTATGATACGGTCCCGCCTGCGTGGTCTGGGCCATCCCTTCGGTGATCGTCATCCACGTATCGGGACTGAGCGCCATCTGCTGATCGCCCGTCCCCGCGTAGGTTTCAAGCACCGCCTGCTTATACTCCGGCTTCAACTGCCCCGGCATCAGCACATGCGGACGCACCAGGTGGCCGTCCGAAGCGATCCCGCTCAGCGCCCGCACCAGTTGAATCGGCGTCACCTCCAGCGCTCCCTGCCCAATCCCGACCGAGATCACCTCGCCCGCATACCACTTCTCATGGAAGGTCTTCATCTTCCATTGCTGCGAAGGCAGCAAACCCGCCATCTCCCCAGGCAGATCGATCCCCGTCTTCTGTCCAATGCCCAGCGGCGCCGCATACTTATCGATCGTGTCGATGCCCAGCCGCTGCGCCAGCGTAAAGAAATACGTGTCGCAGGACTCCGGAATCGCCTCGTGAATGCTCAACAGTCCGTGATGATGGTCGCACTTGAAGAAATGTCCGTAGAAATCCGCCCCGCCGGCGCAATTCACCTTCAGATTCTGCGCCACGCCCTCCTGCAGCCCCGCCACCGACATGATGATCTTGAACGTCGAACCCGGCGCCAGTTGATCCTGAATCGCCTTGTTCATCAGCGGATGATTCGGATCGGTAATCAGCTTGTTCCAATCGGACCGCCCAATCTTCACCGCAAATGCGTTGGGGTCATAGCTCGGATGCGACACCAGCGCCAGAATCTCGCCCGTCCGCGGATCCATCGCCACCACCGCCCCATTGGCGTCGCCCAGCGCCTTCTCCGCCGCCCGCTGAATATCGATGTCGATCGTCAGGCGCAAATCCTGCCCCGGCGTCGCCAACTGAATCCCGCGCCGCCCGACCTCGCGCCCGTGGCTGTCCACCACCACGTCCATCGAACCATCCGTCCCGCGCAGAATCTCGTCGTAGGTCTCCTCAACCCCCGCCTTGCCCACCACATCGCCCGGCTCGTAATACGCAAACTTGGGATTGTTCAGGTCGTCTTCGCTCACTTCGCCGACGTACCCGATCAAATGCGAAGCAAACCCATCCCTGGGATACAGCCGCCGCTCCTCATCGATCGTCTCCAGCTCCGGCAGCTCATTCCGGTGCGCCTCAATGAACGCCTGCTCGTCCGGAGAAATGTCTTGTTTGATCGGAATCGGCTGATAGCCCGGCGCCAACCGGAATCGCTTCAGCGTCGCCTGCAGCTGATCCAGGTCCAGATTCAGACCCTTGGCAATCAGCGGCAGATCGGCGTCGATATTCCGGTTCTGCTCGCGCACCAGAAAGCAGGAAACCGACGGGTAATTGTCCACCAGCAGCCGCCCCTCGCGATCCAGCAGCTTGCCCCGCGCCGCCAGCACTGGCACCTTGCGGATGCGATTCTGCTCCGCCAGCACCCGCCAGCTATCCACACCCAGCACCTGCAACCGCCAAAGCCCGGCGATCAGGATCAGCATCATCAGCAAAATGCCGTACTGCACCACCGTCAGCTTGATCGCCGGCAGCTTCTCATCGCGATTGACCTTCTCGATAGCCATACAATTCCCCAATCGCTAACCACGATCGACTAACCACTAGCTTATCCCTATTCCCGCGTCGCACCCGTAATCAACCGAATCCCTAATCCCTGACCTGCACCCGGTCCAGCATCGGAAACACCACCGCGCCAATCAAAGAATTCCCCGCGGCCCGCAGCAGCTCGTCCAACCAGCTCGAATGCCAATCCATCCCCAGCAATACTCGGACGATGAAGGCGACAATTCCGCTCGAAACCAGCGTCAGCACAAAATTCATCATCATCCGGATGACGTTGTTCTCAACGACCACCCGGATACCCACCGAAGCGGCCAGAAATCCGACCACCGTATTCGCAATGCCGTGAATCCCGATCGCCCCCTGCGTCAGCCCATCCTGCGCCATGCCCAGAATTGCCCCCAGCACCGTCCCATGGATCGGACTCCGCCGGTTCAGCGCAAAGTAAATCGTCACCAGCAATGGCAGGTCCATATACATGAACCGCCCCAGCACCCGAGGCAGCCACGCCTGCAACACCAGCGCCGCCAGCGGCACCAGAAAATAGATATACGTCGGATAACGCCGAATCTCCAGATCGCGGCGATAGTCGGGGATCAGCGTCGACACAGCTATTGCACCCTCCCCGAAAACTGAGGCGTTTTAGGCTTCGTCTTAACCGGATTCGGCCCCGGCCCCGTCTGCGTCCCGGGCTTCGCCGCCGGCTTTGCATTGGGCTTCTCCCTCGGCGCTTCTTTCGTTTCTGGCACTTCCGGCGCCGGCTCAGCCCCATCCGCAGCCGGTGCCGAACCCACCACCCCTCCAGCGGCACCCGGAGAAAACCGGTCCGGATGCACCACCGGCAGCGGCTTCGGAACCACCGCCGGAGCCGGTATCGGCTTCCCGTCCGGACCCATCACCGTCGCCACTGGCGGCGCGTTCGGGTCCGTCAGGCTGGGCAGCCGTTGCTCCATTTCGAGCGCCGCCTTCTTCCTCGCCTCTTCGGCAGCCGCGGCCGCAACCTCCGGCCCCTTCAGATCCTCGCTCTTCGCCAAATCCGCCTCTTGCTCCTTGGACAGATGCTCCTCAAGCGAAGTCACCACTAGCACCTCGTCCAAAGTATCCAGATGCGCCGCCGGCTTCACAATCACATTGATGAACGCCCCGCGCTCCGCATCTCGCTCCACCTTTTCCACCACGCCCACCGGCAAGCCACGCGGAAAAATCTGATCCCCACCCGCCGTCAGCACCGGTTCCCCCGGCTGGATACGCGAGTCCGCCAGGATATTCACCACCTGCGGCTGCCCCGCCGCGTTCCCACGCAAAATGCCTCGAATCCGCGTCGTCGCCAGCACCACTCCCGCCCCACTCGTCTGGTCGTTGATCAACAGCACTTGCGCCGAATGCGGAAAAACATCCCGCACCTTGCCCACGATGCCTTCGGCGGTAATGACCGCCATATCCGGCTTCAGCCCGGCGTCCGCTCCCTTATCCAAATACACCACCCGCGACTGCCGGCTTCCGCTCGTCCCAATCACCTGCGCCGCCAGCGTCTGGTACACGTAGCTTTGCTGGAACTTCACCAGCGCCTGCAACCGCTGCCCCTGCAAGGCGTCCTCATGCAGCTCCGCCTGCTCCAGCCGAAGCCGGTCGATGGTCGCCTGCAACTCCTTATTTTCCTGTTGGGTATGCCGCAGATCCAGATAATTCGTCCACAGCCCGGTCACACCCTGCCCCGCCCCATGGATCGTCCGTTCGAATGGGGTGACCAAGCTCGCCGCCCACAGCCGGATCAACAAAACCCCCGGCCCATCCGCCTTGGGATGCGGAACCCCAGCCGCGGATACCAGAGCGCCCGGCTTGCGCACCTGCACCGCAAGCCCGATCACCTGCAGCAGCAGCGCCGCCGCCAGCACGATCAGATTGCGATACCGGCTAAAAAACGATTCCATAAACGCTCAGTGTGAGTGCGAGTGTGAAGTGTGAGAAGCGCTTTTCACACTCACAACTCACACTCACACCTGTCTTCAATCGATCTTGATCTTCCGCAGCAGCCGGAAATCGGAAAGCATCTTCCCCGTCCCCAACACCACGGAGGCCAGCGGATCGTCCGCCACCGAAACCGGCAGCCCAGTCTCCTCGCGAATCCGCTTGTCCAGGTTTTTGATGAGCGCCCCACCGCCCGTCAGCACAATCCCGCGATCGCTGATGTCGGCCGACAATTCCGGCGGCGTCCGCTCCAGCGCCACACGAATCGCGTTGATAATCACCGCAATGCACTCGGCCAGACTCTCGCGAATCTCCGAATCGTCGATCGTGATTGTCTTCGGGACCCCTTCTATGAGATTGCGCCCCTTGATTTCCATGGTCAGCGGCTTGTCCAGCACATACGCCGACCCAATTTCAATCTTGATCTGCTCGGCCGTCCGCTCGCCGATCAAAAGGTTATACTTCCGCTTCAGATAATTGGTGATCGCCTCGTCCATCTGGTTGCCGGCCATCCGCACCGACCGCGAATACACGATCCCTGAAAGCGAAATCACCGCAATGTCGCTCGTCCCGCCGCCAATGTCGACCACCATGTTCCCGTAAGCCTCGGTAATCGGCAACCCGGCGCCGATCGCCGCCACCATTGCCTGCTCCACCAGATACACTTCGCTGGCCTTGGCCCGGTACGCCGAGTCCTCCACCGCGCGCTTTTCCACCTGCGTAATCTCCGAAGGCACGCCAATCACGATCCGCGGATGCACCAGCATCTTCCGGTTGTGCGCCTTCTGGATGAAGTAGTTCAACATCTTCTCGGTGACTTTGAAGTCGGCGATGACGCCGTCCTTCATTGGCTTGATCGCCACAATATTGCCCGGCGTCCGGCCAAGCATATCCTTGGCCTCTTTCCCGACCGCCTCCACCTCGCCCGTATTCTTATTGATGGCCACAATCGAGGGCTCGTTGACCACAATGCCCTTGCCGGCCGCGTACACCAGCGTGTTGGCCGTGCCAAGATCGATCGCCAAATCACTCGAAAACATCGAAAACAGCGAACGCAAACCATGCGAACGCGAAGGGCGCGAAGGATAACCGTTCAAAGACATGTAGGAATGAACTCTCTTAAGACTTCTCTTCAGACTATTGTACGGCCACAAACCCGCCAGCGCGCATTGCGGCAATCCATCCCAAATCCCGGTATCCAAACCAGCAAACGCCGCAAATCCACAACTTCGCCTAACCTCTGAATTTTGCCCTTCGGAGCGCAGCAAAGAAGCCGATGCTGCGGCCGTCGCCGCCCATCGCGAATCCCCGAAACCTCAAGCGTGGAACGGATCGAGATGGGAATGATTCTCGCTTCGAGCGTCCTCATCGGACACGAGCGTCGCGGCAACACCGCACGTCAGACCCTCATTCACATCGCTGCCCTGGCGGCCCAGGCGGCGATCGTAACCGCTTCAGTCGCCATATTAGCCGGCCAAATCGACGGGCAAAACACAGCAGTTGGCGGCCAGTCGGCGAACGCCGACCTGCTCATCGGCGTCACCGCCCTTGATTTGGGTTACTCAGTCCTGAGCTCAAACACACGCCCATTCTCAAGGGTTCCCGGCCTCGCTGTCATCGCGGCCTGAAGCTCCCCGCGGCGGCCAATCTGCCGCGGAAACGACGCGCGCTGCGGCAGTGGTCCGGATCACGGAAGCGTCAGCCCGTCCGGGCGCATCTTCGGCACCTTGGGCGTTTCCGCGCAAGTCGCCGCCCTGACCGTCTCCTGCAGCGGCGCGGAAGTCGAAGCGGCATGGGTGCTGTCGCCCAGGTACTGGGCCTGGAGCACATGCGCTCCGGCAGCCAGCTTCGGCGCCGTCAGAGTGACGTCGCCATTGCTGACCGTCCCCGTGGCCAGCACCTTCGTGCCCTCCATTAACTCCACTTTGCCCGTCGGCTTCACGGCCGCACTCGAAGCCACAGCCACTGAAAACGCAACCGCCTCGCAGGTGGTCGCCGGGTTCGTCTTCGCCTTCAGCGTTGCCGCCGAAGCCTTTTTCGCAGCGGCCGCCACGGTCACAGTTCGACCCACCGGGCCCGCAGCGGAATAGTTCGCATCCCCGCTGTAGGTGGCGGCCAGCGCATAACTCCCCGTCGTCGTCTCGGTCAGGCTGATCGAGGCCCCGCCCGAAGCCAGCGTGACAGGATTGCCGACCGCCGTCCCGTTCACCGTGAACTTCACTGTTCCCGTAGGCGCCGGAGAGGTCGTCGAGCTCACCGTCACGCTGAAAGGAAACGCCGTCCCCGCCGTCTCCGTCGCCCCGGAGGCCGGAGCCGTGATCGTCACCGACGGAGCCGGCAGCGTTCCCGTTCCGGACAACTGCACCGTATTTGAATTGGACACAGTATTGTCGATCAGCACCAGATTCGCCGCCCTGTTTCCGCTCGCGCCCGGAGAAAAAATCACCCCGATCTTGCAGCTCTGGCCCGACAGCAGCACGCTTCCCGCGGTCAGAGAGCAGCTGGTCGAGTTGGAGTCGATCGCGAAATCTCCCGCGTTGGTCCCGCTGATGGACGCCTTGGTCAGCGTCATCTCGGCATTGCCAGTATTCGCAACCGTCACCTGCTGCGCCGCGCTCGGCGTGCCCCGCAACTGTCCGCCAAACGACAGCATCCCGTTCGGCCCCAGCTTGCGCACCACCTGCGCCGTGCCCGTCGCAGCCGTCCCGCTGAGGATATACACCTGCCCCTGCGAATCCACACCCACCCCGGTCGGCGCGGCAAGCTCGGCCTTCGTCGCAGTTCCGCCATCCCCCGCATATCCCGCACTACCATTGCCGGCAATGGTGGTGAGGATTCCCGTGGAAGCATCGATCCGCCGGACGCGCTGGTTGCCCGCATCGGTGAAGTAGAGGTTTCCGCCGATATCGAAGGCCATCTGGCCGATGGTGCCGCTGATCTCGGCGTTGCGAGCCAGGCCGCCATCGCCGGCGAAGCCGCAGGTCTTGCCTCCCGCAATTTTTTGAGCCGCCTCGGAGCCGTTGACTGCGTTGCTATAAGTCTGGCTGACGATGGCGCACTGCGCGGAGCCGTAGAAGTACGCCGAGTAAAGGTTGTCGTACGCGTCGACGGTGAATGCGCCGGACTGGGCGCTGATGAAGGTGAATGGATCTGTCAGAGGCGCGTAGGTCGCAGGATACGAACTGACCTGGGAGACGGCCGCGCCCCCGGCGTAATTCGTAAAGAACAACTGGTTGGAAGAGTCGATGGCCATCTGTCCGGGCGAATTGAGCGACGTTGAGTACATTTTGCATGGCGATGCCACGGTGCAGGTCGGGTATCCACTGCCGTTGAGTTGCACTTGATAACCGTAGTCGAAGATTTCAAACAACAAGCCGGAGGCAGGCTCGTCGAAGAACACCTCGCCGAAGGAGTCCGCAGCGATACCGACCGGGGCATTCACTGTGCCTGTGGAAATCGTGGTGAAGTTCCCGCTCGAGTCCATCGAGCGAATAAGGTTGTTGCCGGTATCGGCCACATACAGGGTGTCGCCGCCATCGACGAAGAGATTCTGCGCCCCGTTGAACAGTCCTTTGCTCGAGGGATAAGAAGAGGGAACCGTGGAGATGACAGCCGGGGTGAAGCTGACGATCGGCCCGTACCCGTAGCCGCCGAGGCCCACATACATGGGTTTGGCGGAGGCGGAGTGGGTAATGGTGAGTTTGCCGGAGCGCGGGCCGGGGCCGCTGGGGGTGAAGCGCACCAGCAGCGAGCAGGTGGAGTTGGCAGCGTAGGTGTTGCCCTCGACGCAACTGCCCCCCGGCTCGACCTGGAAGTCCGGCGTGGACTCAATGCCGGTGAGCTTCGCGGCCACCTCAAAGTGCAGAGTCAGGGGTTCGAGGTAGCCGGATTCTTCGATCCGGATGCTCTTGAAAACATGGAAGTTTTCAGGGAGTTTGACGGAGGGGTTGGAGAAAGCCGATTTCTCCTGGGCGGTAAGGGGGGCAGCGGCAATTTCCCAACTGGGTTGCGGTTCGAGAGTCATGGCGGGCTTCGAGACTTGGGCGGCTGCGGAAACTGCCAGGGACAGGGCGAGAGGCAATCCGAAACGAGCGAGTTTACGGAAAAGAGAAATGGGCATGAGACAGCTCCTTGCAACGGGGGTATGGGCGGTTTGACCTGTTTGGATAGGT
>Ga0116231_10011136_pt1 | contig 14015 bp, 8 predicted proteins | sample S1TSphgellanicum_2_FD_89695 | JGI IMG/M metagenome (GOLD analysis project Ga0116231, IMG submission 89695) | Host-associated microbial communities from peat moss isolated from Minnesota, USA - S1T2_Fd - Sphagnum magellanicum MG | ecosystem: Host-associated > Plants > Peat moss > Unclassified... | reverse complement strand
TTCTATTACCATCATATCCCTTGCCATTTTGAACACTTTGACATAGGGATTGATATTGTACATCATGGTCAACAACCAATCCAACGTCGTTGGATCAAGCGAGGGCATAACAGCATGGCGGTTTTGACGTTCATGTTTCGTATCATGAATGTACACCTGTGCAAACTGTGGCCGTTGGCCTTCGGCAGGACATAGGGATCCGATTTTGTGATAAAGTTCACCTTAAATGCGAAAGGAGTACGGTCCAGGGCCTCTTATTACCGACTCATCAACTTTGGCACCGAGCGAAATGAACGCCAACACCGAATTGTACATGCGAATCTGATCTCGAAATTTGACGGCACTACTCTCTTTGTTGGTTAAAAAAACTTCCAGCTCTTGCGATGTTGCAGGAAGATTCGGTAACAGAACTTTGCCATTCTTGCAACACAGAAAAAAATTGTGGGTTGTTGTTTGTCGACTTTGCCGATCGTTCTTTGATCCACATTTTCGCGCTACAGAATCCACATATTGTGTCCATTTCTCCACAATCCCATCGTCCCGGGGCTGACGCATCTTCATCTCCAAACAATTGTAATGCGTCATTGCGAAAAGAAGGTTGTTCACGTTGCTTAACACGTCGTTTTTTCTGTACGCAATTGCGACGTTCATGTGCAGATTCTGACGTGCCTTGATTGAATTCTGTTGGAACATCAATATGTGGAACAGGATTTTCCAAAGAGTCAGTTTGCTCGTCATTTCGTTGAGCTTCTAGGTGTTGCCAAAGGGTCGTCAAAGCAACCAAAACACTACCATGTTATGCAATGAGTGCACGCATACGTTCTTGTATGTTTTCGAACATCTTGGGGTGAGGGGGTTCTCATGCACTCTTCTGTGCTAGTGCCGTGTGTGTGGACATTGTTGAAGTCTGGCTACATCAACTGAAGAATTGTGCAGGCAACGCTACTGGTGTCAAAATGTGAGGCAAAATCAATCCCCGGGGTGGTGGAGGAAATGAAAGTCCATGGCTTATTAGTTTGTACTCACTTATTTCCTCAAGGTGTTGTTGATTCCTGCAAAGATCACAATACAGAAGAAGAGAAAGTGTGTGTGAGAGATAGAAAGAGAGACAGAGTATTTCAAAGCAATATTATGTGGACTTATCAAAATCCATCTTCTCTCATTTGAATGTGATTAACTTATTGTGTAGTATTAACTTACTTATTTATTAAATGACAAAGAGGCATTGGATAGGTGTTGGACTATATAGTGGGTGAAGGGCATTTCTAAAAGTAAGGGACCTAGAACAACACAATAGCCAAGTTTGGGTTCACATTTTGCAAATGTTATAAACTCATGTGCTCTACCCATAATTAAAGCATGAGGAAAACATTATCAGGAACTTGAACATATATATCATAATCACTGAACGGATTCAGCAAATGTTTGCCAAATAATTAATATATTTAGAATCTTAAACGTTGGCTCTGGATTTTTAATTTTTTGAAAATTTTAGTATAGATAATATCATTAGCAAGAGACATCAAATTCTAACGACTATATAACAATCCTAATTTGTCTACACTTCGTGTGATGGGTGTTTGGCCCCCATAGACCTGAGTTCTCAAATCCCAAATCTGACCCCCAAAAATTTATTTTTGTTGATTTTGGCATTCTTGGTAAAAAAAAATTTCAAATTTTAATTACTTTCAAAATAATTTAATTAATGTTGAATTTGTGAAGGACCCACTTTGTTGGCGTCTACAGAATTGTGCGGCTTAGTATAAGTGAGCTATTAGGAGGACACCTATTGTTGATTCTATTAATTAGTGAGCAAAGTGCACTCAAAAGTTTGTTTATTTGGCTTTGAAGGAGCCACTTTGTTTGGGCCATCATCAATATTTTTTTAAACCATTGGGCAGGTCCCACATTAGAAGCAGCTCTCTGACCCCATCCCCCAAAATAAAAGCACCATAAAGACAACTGGACATTAAGACTCCCAACGTAGCATTACACTGCACCGTGCTACATATTCCTCTAAGTTCAATTTGGAACCCTATTCTATATTCATTTCCATCTAACACAAAGTTCAGCAGTGTACAAACCATGGTATTTTGCAAAGAGCTGTGTGAATAAATGCAGAGAGGAACAATCATCCATCAAGGGCTTCAATTATGTTTACATTTGCTCATGCAATGCAATCTAAGATTGCCCTGAAGACAGAGATCCTACAATAAACCCACCCTTCTCTACCTCAAACTATGAAATCGTACAGTCCCATTCAAATCACTTTGCAAAACCCCTAGCACCATTCAAAATCTAACAGGAATATGCACCCATCTCAAAGCCAATTTAACACTCATATATATCATATATCCTGCTTTTGTAATCACTCATTTATATCAAAGGATGCTGATGCATTCCTTGGTGCAAAAAAGAAGTTTCTCTGGGAATTTTCCTGTAATCCTATTAGGTCAAACTTTCGGTGCAGTTTCAGCCTACTATCTGGTAATCCGTTTCCACCTCAAATAAACCCTAGAAGCAAAGCAAGAAGAGGTAGAAAGAAGGAGATGGAACCACCTGCTGGGGCTGGAAAAGGGACCATGGCAACGGCTTCTGGTAACTGATAATGGTTGTTTGCAATTCAGCACCCTACGCACCCTTGTCGCGAAAGCGCGTGAAACCGGCAATGGAGTTCAATTTTCCTTCTTTCTCTACAAATTCTGCTGCTGATGAAGATGATGAAGAAGAAAATGATGCCAATGATTCAAAATCCCTCCGAGACGACCAAGAATCTAGAGCCACCACCACACCAATCTTTCTTCTCCTCTTCCTCCGTCTGCTGATGTTATTGCTGCAACTGGCAACAAATACCCTATAATTATCCCACTCATTACTACCTAGACCACAAGAAGAAGAATGTGCAAACTCCAATAATCTAAAAGAAGAAGAAGAAGAAGAAACGTCTAAGAGCGACGGATCCAAGCCGGAACCGTCTGAGGAGGACCCTCGCTGCGGAATCCAAAGCTCCGCCAAAAAAGAAAAATTCTCCCGTCAGATGGATCGCTAACCTCCCTCAAAGCCATCACTGCGGAATCCAAAGTTCCGCCAGAATTCTCCCGTCAGATGGATCGCTATATTTAGCTACTGTCCGTCACGGGATGGCCTCTCAACCGCGCGCCCGCAGCCGGTTGGGCCATACTATCCGTCCGGAGTCAGGGGAGGTTTCATTCTTCCTTTACAATATATCAGCACAAGTTATGGTCGAAAGAAAGGCCATTAAACCACTAAACCACTAAAAGTTGAGAATTGACCCAATCCCGATGCGTGCAAGTGAAGTGCGACACACTACAGGAAAGCTCTCGAGGAGAGCTACAACTTTGGTTCAAAACTCGTTTCGATCCGCGCTCGAAGCGAGAAGTTATGAACACCCAAAGTCCCAAGAGTCCAAACCGAGACAGTTTCGGGACTCCACTTTGGGAATCCCGGGAAAAAGAGCTATTTGGATGCAAGTGCGGCGGAGAGTTGCAGAGAATATAGTATATGGGGGAAGGTGGTGGCCTCCCCCGAGTCCGGGTCGTGGTGAATCAAGTGAGTCAAAGGTTGCCCGTGGCTTGTCCCAACACTGAAAGTGTGCAGAATGAGTTCTAACCAACTTGTTGGTTGGATTTAGATGTAGGACCAAATAACTAAGTAAACTTGTCCCTCTTCCTAGTCTAATCCGGGAGCTTTCAGCACGCCCCTCTCACCCCCCTTTAGTGCTAGAAGCTGGAAACGTGCCCCGAGTCCCCCATACTTCCACAACTTGAGTGACTTAGCCCCAACTTGGGGCTAACTAGGGACTTGGGAGTGCATCATGGCAAGTGGATGAAAATATAAACGTTATGGGATGTTGTTAAAATGGTTACTTGTGAATGCAACTTGCAATGGCAATTGAAGGTATTAAAAGAGGTATATTAATTTTTTAATTTCAATTGTATGAAAAGTTGGTTTAACACTTGTAATTGTTAATAATGAATTGCACTCAAAATGTGAATAATTCCAAGATGGTGTATGCCATGTCCTTTTTTCTTTCTTTATAAGAGTTTGATGTCTCTATTACTTAAGAATCTACATATGTAACAAATCCACCATCCTTATGTTTTATTGAAAATTTTGTGGAATTTGAAGGTGCAATGGTTTTGTGATTGTGTGATTATGATTTGAGCTTGTAATTGTGTAATGGCTTTGTAACTATGTAATTCTAGAGTTTTTGTTTCAATTTGTTTTGGAATTTGTTTAGGAAATAAAATTTTGAATTTTTTTTTGTTTTGCTATTAGGTTTTGTTTCTACAAGTTATGCATTACATAAGGTTATTAGAAAAAAAGGTTGCAATTGATTTACATAATTCTACATTGGGTGGACAAGTAAGTTGTTTAGAACTAGGTAATATACATCATGTTAATTTAAGATATAATTATGCATGTTAATTCTTTTAGGGTTAATTGTTTATCGAATTTTTTTTGTAAATGTAATCGTTTGTAGGTTATTCTTGTTTCTAGTTGTTTGCAATTTATTTTTTGTTTTATATTTTGCATACTTCTTTTGCAATTTCCATTTCTTTGTCTTGCTTTTGGTAGGTAAATTCTAAGAAATGTTAATTATGTTGTTTGATTAATATTCGCAAATAGTTAAATTAGATCTCATTTTAATTTTTCTTTTTTCAAATGTTCAATTAATTTTTTTAAAAACACGTGTTTTTACAACCTAAACCTAAACCTTAGGTGAATCTTGGGTCCTACCTAAATTTTAAACTTTACCCTTAAAAAAATTTGTATTTGAAACCTAAATATTAAAGTTGAACCTTAACGTTTTTTAATTAGGCCTAAATCTTGAACCCTAGAAGTTGAGGCCTAGGACTTAAACCATGATTATTTAATTATATAATTATTTTTTGGTTTTACTATTGTGTGTCCAATTTTTTTCTTAGGTTTTATTTAAGTCTACAATTTAATTTCCAAAGTGTTATAATTTTGTATGATTAGTTTTTTAAGTATAAACAATGGTGAGTTATTTATTTATTTGTTATTTATTTGGGGTTTTATTTGTTCTTGTTATTTTTGTTTGTATGGACAACAAGCAAGTTGCCTATTGGAAATTTTGCAATTATAATTGTTTTTTATGGTATATTTGTATATTTTGTTCTATTTTGCAAGATTATGTGTACATCTTCCTTGTCCTTACGACTAATTAAATTGCTAGTTTGAACAAAAAAAATGACCAAGGTTCATTCACGTTTGGGGTATCAAAAAAAGGAGAAAAGACTAGGACTTTCTTAAGGTTACTTTTACAAATAATGTTTACATAAAACAAATTTAAGTAAAACAATTCACATGGTGGTGGTGTTTTTTCACATGTCTACATAATTGTGCATGAATATTTGATTTGCAAGAAGAAACACAAAAAATGCTAAAATGGGTTTTAAAAATCAACTAAACATGTTTTTTGCATGACTTTTTTACACATGTGACATGCATCTAAAGTTAAAATTTTTGAACCTAATGAATATATAAAAACTAGCCAAATGATTTAATAAAGGAATCATTTCCCTTGCAACTTTTTGTTTCAAAATTTGAAAATTGTGAAATTATCATATGATTTATTTGTTCATCAAATTGACTTAATGAACGTGAAGTTGCATAAAGGGAAGCATGGCTCTCTTATACAAAAAGTTTGAAATCAATTGCATCATTTTATGCATTTTTTTTGCATTCATTTATAGAAGAATTGTAATATGGACAATTGATTGTAAATCGGTCAAGGACTCAAAAGGACTTTTATAATATCCAATAATTATTGGATTTTTTTGAATGCTTGTTTTATCAATTCCTAATAGTAACACAATAATACACCATAGTTGTAATATGTTGGACATTATGAAATAAATTATGGCAATGGTTCTAAAAATTGGGGCCACTACTTTTATTAAACAACTTTATAGATCCCTTCCTTGTTTCATTGGGATTTGTTGCTATTTGCTTGATTTAGGCCTTCATTTAAGGACATAATTTTAAAAAGCTTGGAATTATTGAACTTCTTGTGATTGAAATTTTTGGGAGGTTTGGAAAAGCTTTCATTTTGCTTGTACTTGATGGAGTTGGGCCTAACGACATGTAGGCTTTGCTTTTTTTTCTTGAGTTCTATTCACAAGATGTTGAGCTTATTAATTTGTGTAGTTCAAACAAACCTACCATTGTGTTTATTAAGAACATTAGTAGTATCACATTAACAATAACTTTTAATCAACTTTTCAAGTTCCTAATCTTGCTGGTCCTTAAATATTGATAAAAATGCACAATAAAAAAATGAAGACCAAGACTTTGCAATAAACTTTGAGGTTTGATTGATTTTTATTTTCTTTTTTGTGTTGCTAGTTTGTTTATAACATAAATAATTGGGATTTTTGTTGTTGCAAGTTGTTGGGTAGCTAAATATACTTGTCAACATTTGTTGTTTTGAAAACATTTATTGCAAATGTCATTTCCCATCTATAGCAAGCAAAGACATTTTTCATCACAACAATTGTAAGAATGCAATCCCAATGGAGTTTCAAGCTTGAATTATGCACAAGATTAAGCAAAAATTGTATGATGAATTTGATTGTGTCCTTTGTGGCTCCTAGATCAAATCAATGTTGATATATGATTTATTAACCCTTGAGGATTTGTGAGCAAAACAAGTTTTTTTCCTTTGATTTTTCCATGACAAAAAACCTAAGGTTGATTTACTTTAAGTCCTACAATTGAAGTTGTTGCATTTTCAACAATGAAAAAAAATGATGTCCCCAAGATTGATTGTTTTAATTAGTGTTTTGTTTGAGAGTTTTTGAGGTGTAATGAGATTGTAGATTGTTGCAATTGCATTTTGGGCTTGTACACATGTAGATGATGTACATAGAATAGTAAATTAAACTTTAAACATTAAACATTTGTTTTGAACATCATTTGTGTATCTCTTTGGACATGTTCAATTTTTTAAAGTTGTACATATATGGTATGTACATGTTATGTCATAATAAAAACTTGGTGTTAGAAGTTGTGGATTGGATATCTTTTATGTTGAAAACCATTTTGGGGTAATGTGAATTTGATTTTGGATATTGATTAGGGTTCAGGGTTTAAATCATGAAATATTTGTTTGGTCTAGGTTTGTTTTATGGATGGGTTTATATATTAAGCTTTGGAACTATCTTTGAAACAAATGTGATAATTAATTGGAACTTGGAATTGTTGTTTGGTAGTTATTTCAACTTGTAATTGGATGCCAAAGGTAATAAATTGTTAGCTTTTATCTAATAGTTGTTTAGTATTTGAACTTGTGATTGTATTTTGACTTTCAATTTAAAGTTAATAGGTTGCATTTGGAATTTGAACCTTGGTTTTGAAAGATAAGTAGGTTGGAACTTGGTGTTATAAGTTGATGTTGAAAGTTAAATATAGAAAATTGTAAGTTTCAATTTGTTATTTGGTTATTTTTCAACCTACAACTTGAACTTCCAATTTGATTTCAAAACCTAATATCAATACTAATAGAATAATATTAACTATATAATGGACAAAAAATTAATATAATAACAAAAAAAGTATCTATAAATCTATCAAGCTAAAATATAACAATATTAACTTTTCTGTTTGAAAGGTAGTGATATTATTGTATAACTTATTTATGTAAAAATCATAAAATTAGTTTTAATATAAAAAAAAGATTGAACTATTAAAATGGAAGTTTAGTCAATAATATTTTATTTTTATATTATTTAAAAATATAATACAATGTGTAAATAGTAATAAAATAATATTCAATATACATTGCAACATAATTTTAAATAATAAGGATGAAAATATTGAATAAATATTATGGAGAAAAATATTTATTCTATTTATATAACTTAGTGTAATTAATTATATTAAAATATTAATAAAAATTTTTCAAAATTTTAAGTGGAAAAGTAAAAAATACAAACATTGAAGCTGAAATTATATATTATTAAATCAATTGATATTTTGTAGGTTAATGTTGATGTATAAACATTTTTTTTCATTAAATATATGAATATATGTAAATATATTGGTAAATAAAGTAATTCAAATTTATTTTAAAATATTTTTTCAAATTTCAAGTTGCATATTAATAATAAATTCAAGTAAGATTACAATTTTAATTCAAGAAAAATATAATAGCATGTTTTAGATTCAAATTTAATAAAAAAAACATATAATTTAATTATGAAAGAAAAAATAAATTAATCATTGAAATCATACACTAATTTTGAAAAGAAGAAAAAATATAATAATATTCTTGTGAAGATATTTGGGGATTTCAATTATGTGTGTGTGTGTGTGCGTGTGTGCGTGTGTGCGCGTTGCATTTCAAATGTATTTAATGGCATAAAATATGTTTCAACCACAAAATCAAACTTAACACACAATTATATTTTGAAAGTATTAATATGGATTTAAATATTTAATTAAATAAGATTGGTTTGCATTAAATTATTAATTTCCATTCTAGTGTGGGTGACTGTTTATTTGACACAATGAAATATTTAGTGAAATATTCAATAAGTTCTAAAATGATTTTAAGAAAATTCATTTAAAACAATGTTTGGCATTTTATGCACTCAAAAGGTTACAATGTCATAAGTGTGAATTGAAATTTGAATTTTTACATGATTTGCATCAATATGGCCAAGAAAATAGTGAATAAACTTAAATACACAAAATGTTAATATATGTTTTTAATGGTGGATTATGGGGTGATTTCCCTACCATTTGTTGGATAATGGAATGCTTACAACAACCAATAAATGTATGGAATAAGGATAATGGTTGGTTAATGATAAAAGTTGGAAGTCAAAACACACATAAAACTTATAATATAGTTTATGGAAACAATCATTTTGAACCTTGTCAATATTTATTATCAAGTTGCAAATGCATTAAGTAGTTGCAATGATGAAATTAGAAGTAAGACATATAATAAGAAAAATATTAATAAAAAATGATAGTGAAGAAAATATATTTAATTGAAATTTGGAATTAGATAATATTTTCTTGGAAATTTAAAACAATAATTCTAGATGGAAGTTGCAAGAAATTGCATTAGTATTCATTCACAAACATCCAAATTAGGCCTAAACACATTACAAATCAAACATCTTAAACATTTTCAATCTAAACAAAATAAATTGATATTGTGATTGACATTTGTTCCAAAAAAACTGAAAAAGTTTATAATAACATAATTGAAATCTTTTCAAATCAATGGTTACCAAATATCTTCACAAATACATTACTATTTGAAACAATTGGTCATCACATTGATATTCATTACAAGAAAAAAAATGATTTATCATATGAGAATACAACATTCGTCAAATGGTTAATTTGAATTTTTTCTAATATATAATCATATTGAAAATACCTTTGTCAAAGTGATCATCACAAATGATAATTTTAGTCTTGTTAAATACAATGATTTGAAAAACAAGAAAACCCTTCATATTAGTTTGTCTCTTTGATTGAACAATAATGAAACATGATATATTTATAAAATATTATAAAATACAACAAGATATTGAAAACATTGGTAAACATGTTTATAATTATTTCTAGAGATTATGTTTTGCATGCCATATTTATTATATCTCAAAATCATATATTGCAAAAGTTCCTTGATGTTTTAAAAATGGAAAAAAATTGGATCGTGTACTAATAAAAACCTTTAGACTAAACATTGTGAGATCATCTCATCAATAATGAACCATGCATGAATTTTTTTGTCAATGTTGAACAAAAGAAAAGAATGGTTGATTGCACCACGTCTTGCATTTGCATAGACATTTCATTTACAAAAATATGGACAATATGGAACTCATGGAAACATTGTCAACATTCCAAAATTTTTGAATCTTGTACAAAATGTATTATCACAAATGCCAACCAATGATTGTTAAATTTATGTATTTTTGAAAGAAAAATTAGAATATAAACCTATATATATATATATGTTAGGTTGTGTTCATCTTAACATAATGATAAAAACATTACGAGAAATTTATAAAACTCTTTTGTATATGGTTGCAAATGTTTCAATTAAACCAAATTGGGAAACTTTAATAGAATTCACCAATGCATATGAAAATAAACAATGGCAGAAGGATAAATTTGAAAAAAAAAAGGTGATTTGCATGCTTCAAATAATTTTGAGGAAGCTATTGAAGAAAATTGTAGATATACGTTTAGTACAAGGCATTTTAAATCTTGAAGAAATAATAAACGATGATATTGAATTCATTGCAATTGCTCTAGAATAAGATTTTTAACCGCTTGGATATTATTTCATTTCATGATGCACATTCTAAAGAATATAATTTTCCAATGTTTTTTTTCTGGGGGGGCCATCCAAGGCCATCCTTTACATGTACATATCAAAAAATTGGCACAAGTTGAATTAACAAGTACGAATAGAAAGTTTGTATATCATATAAAGAAGTGCACTTCTTTCAATTATACAACTTGTGCACCTCACTTTTTGGGCAAAACTCAATTCCTCTCTCTCTATAGTATTTTGGCAAATTATATCACTCATGAAATTTCTCTTTCATGGCTAATTTTTTTGAGAATTAATTAAAGTCATACATCGGTCATAAGTGGGAGTAGTCCATAGCCATGCCTGAATTTGTTCTCTTTGATTTTCTCTTGACTTATGCCAAATTTATTTAAGACTTATTTCCTTCGTTTTACTGGATCTTTCAAAATTCACAAGGCTTATTAGTACAACTTGTATTGGGCCTTTTTGAATTTCAAAAGATTCAGTTTTATGATATACTCATTCATGTTTTGTCTCAACTAGTCGTTTTTAGTAAGGTTTTCTTTTCATTTTTTGCCATAAACATGCAAAGGATGATTCATGAAGTAGCTATTAGAATGTTCGAAAGTTCATGAAATATGATAGATTGTTACGTTCTACAATCGGCTTGAAGTAGTTTGTGTCCTAAAAAAAGGCACAAAATTTGAATGTTTTATTTGAGCTAGTAGTAACCTCTCGTGTTGAAGCACTTCTTGCCATCATTCTACATTGTGCAAATTCCAATAAGTCACATAAACTCAAAGCTTGAAAAATGGTGTAGCCACATGAACATACAACATTATTATGCAAGTTCTTGCCATAGAGTTATGAACATTACACAAATTCTCATATTCACATCTAGAGATAAACATACTTTGCGTGGCCAATTAAATGCACCTACCTAAATTAAAAAAGAACCTCTTGGGCATGCTACCACACATGAATTGAAACCATCCACCTTACTTGTGAAATCCTTAAAGAAAACGTTGGTTTGGAGGGGTCAACATAAAATCAATAAAAGAATTGTCACCAATGAAGCTTTAAAAGATGCATATTACATTTTTTTACTTCAAATTGCCATTCAAAAAGTTAATGTTTTACAAATCAAATGAATCAAAAGGCCATTATCTTAGAATTATGTTTCATGAAGCATCAAAATAAAATTAATAAACCTAACAAACATGTAATGCCATGAATGAGATGGGATTAACCAATCCAAAATGGTTTTAACCTTTACATGTTCATATATGAATGAATATATGTCATCACCAAAAATGATGTATTTTGGCACTAAACCTAATTCTTAAATTTTCCAGCAAGATACAAGTGTGCCACATTTTTAAAGAAATTGGAGATTTCATCAATGTAACAAACTTTTTTTTAAAAGCCCATATATTCATGAAATACATCAATCATTAAATGGTGAAAAACAAAAGGGTGCATTTGTAATGCTAAAAGGCATAACAAGTAGCCTTTTTTTGTGCTAGCACAACTAGCCTTCAAATAGCTAAATTAAAATTGAAAATTAAAAAATGAAATAAGTTTTAAGAGTTTCAATTGCCAAAAGTAAGTTTATTGCCAGATTTGACTAAATCTTTCCTAGGATGGTCACCACTTTTGCTACCTCTTCCTATAGATGATCATCACTTTGGTTGGATCACAAAATTATTTGAAAAACCACTGATAACAACATGCTCAAATTCACCAATTATGAATGAATTGGATGTTCATGGATGACCTCTCTGTAATCGATACATTTCTAAATAACTCTGGTGGGCGTTCCATTTTTTGAAACACCCCAAAACAGTGGAGGAAAAAATATACCGGGTAACATGCCTAATTGCACTTTTAAAAATTGGAACGGGTCTTTACAATATCTAAGAAATTGTAGGAAAAACTACAATTTTGACTGCAACAACCCAACACTGTTTGGTATACATTGGTTTAGAAAACCCATCCAGCTTATGTTGATCTAGTTTGCATCACAAGCATCAAACACAATCTTGGATCAAGCAATTTTGGCTACAAATTGTTGAATTTCAACACTTGATGTCTGATCAGCAATTTGCTACCATTCATGCCACTTAAAATTTTGCACTAATGAGACTTCTGCTTGAACCAGTGTTTGATACCTGAATAGTATATAAGAAGAAAAAAAACTCTACAATTATTACTACCCGGAACTGCCAACCACAACTTTGGCAAATTATTAATAGCAGCCTGGACTTTTGTTTTGGGAAAAAGAAAAAGAAAAAGAAAAAAAAACTCAGTACCCAACTGGTCCTACTTTTGTCAAAAAGATGTTTTGTCCACGAACCTGGCTGTCAAGTCGTCAAGTCATCACTCACATGCATGCCATAGATATTGGGTTCTGGAGATTGCAACAGATAAAATAACATAGATAATCAGCAACTGCCTACCATGACAGCACCTCTGTTCCTTTCAGCAGAGACAACATTATGATCCTTCTGAACATGCTACTTCATCAGGCAAGAGAGTTCACAAAAATGAAAAATGGTGGGTCACATAAGTTCAATCACTTTATAGCTTGAAAAGTTTTAGTGAAAATCTGGCAAGAAATGAACCCTGTATAGGTTGATTGCATTGAGTTGTGCAGCAACTTTATCTTTCCGTGTAGTCTCTGATCTAGCAACCACGGCCAGAACAAAACCTGGTGGTGACTTCAAGTATCTGTGCCTCTAGATTTTCCAAACTCCCTGCGTCCCTACCTGTCATCTGCAAACCAATACAATAAGCAATTAAAAGTCTCTGGCAAAGGCCATACATGTGCACCCACATTCCTAGATGCAAAATTTGTGCTGGCTATGCACATCAACATTTCTTGATTTATCCAACATGGACAACACTAGAAACAAGTAGGAATTCTAGAGAGGACCTCGGAGGACATTCCTTTCATAAACAAAAGAAAGAATGCACCATGTCTGCTGATGATCAGACAATTACTATTTTCTTCTCCTAATTACATACTGGCTCCTTTGACAGAAGGACACCTTTTCACCATTGTGGCATGGTTTATTATATTCGTTCCGAATGGAGAAGCCTCTCAACATGTAAACTTTTGGATCAGTGATGTCTTGCATGTACCATGTGACAGACAAAATACACCACTTACAGTTTGGCCATATTGTTGTACAAACACTCGTGATCAACTGTAATGGGTCTGACAGAGCATAAAAAAAGATTTTGGAAGAATTTCTCAAACCTGTGCAATAAAAGTGCAAGTTGCCTGCTCAGATCCATTGATGGCTGTAATGTTGGAGTAGATGATGTTCAGACCCAGTGCATCAAGGGCTTTGCTGAGTTGCAATAGTGACCCTGGTTTTCTTTGGCATGAAACTTGCACATTGTACATTCCTTCCAGTTCTGATACTGAAATCTGCCCAGCAAAAAAATTGTCAGGTTAACACACAGCTCATGAAGTTGCAGAGAAATCTCCACAACAACAATTAAATGACAATGACAGTAACATGACAATGAGTGCAGTCATAACCTCATGAGAGTGGCTCACAAAGTGACAGACCATCACCTTCATCACGAACGGCAGTGACGAGCTGCCATGACTACCCACTGAGTTCATCAGCTCCCAACAGTGGGTGTAGATAAGCATATAATAATCTTCCCAATA
>Ga0116231_10011135_pt1 | contig 14015 bp, 9 predicted proteins | sample S1TSphgellanicum_2_FD_89695 | JGI IMG/M metagenome (GOLD analysis project Ga0116231, IMG submission 89695) | Host-associated microbial communities from peat moss isolated from Minnesota, USA - S1T2_Fd - Sphagnum magellanicum MG | ecosystem: Host-associated > Plants > Peat moss > Unclassified... | reverse complement strand
TGCGCAGGATGACACGGTGGCGCCTCTCGATGACACGCTGACTGCGCACGAAGACACCCTGACTGCACCCGAAGGCACTCTGGCTGCGCACAATGACTTGCCGGCTGCGCGCATCCGCTTGCTCGCGACGGGCTACGCGGGGGCGGGGGTGGTTCCTTGCGACGGCGGTTCCGGCGGGCGCTGTTTGTCGCTTGCGAAGATTGTTTCTTCTTTGAGTTCTTTGGGGGCGAGCCACGCGTACATGATCGGGACGATGAAGAGGGTGAGCGCGAGCGAGCTGAGGAGGCCGCCGATCACGGCGATTGCGAGCGAGGCGCGGCTTTGGCCGCCGGGCTCGAGGCCGAGCGCGAGCGGCAGCATCCCGGCGACCATCGCGATGGTCGTCATCATGATCGGCCGGAAGCGCGTCTGGGCCGCTTCGGTCATGCCCTCTTCGCGCGAGCGGCCTTCGGTTTTGCGCACGGTGTCGGCGTAGTCGACCAGCAGGATGCCGTTCTTCGTCACGAGTCCGACCAAGAGCACCATGCCGATGAGCGAGTAAAGATTGAGCGTGGAATGCGTGATCCACAGCGCGCCGAACGCACCGATCGTCGCGAGCGGGATCGCGAAGAGCGTGACAAACGGCGTGCGATAACTGTTATAGAGCGCAACGATCATCAGGAAGACCAAGATGAGCGAGACCGCAAGCGACGTGCCGAGCGTGACGAGCGTCTGACCCATGAGGTCTTGCTGACCGAGCGCCGCCGGGTGGACCGTCACGCCCTTGGGCAGATCGAGTTTCTTCACGTTCTGGAGAAACGCGTTCGTGACGTCGGAGAGGTTGTAGCCCGGCGCCACGTTCGCGGAAACGTGCACGACCTGCTGGCGGTTTTCGCGCGTGAGGATCAGCGGCGCCGGTGCCCAATACAGATGCGCGACGTCGCCGAGCCGCACGATCCCGGTGGTCGCATTTTGCGAGCGCAGCGGGATGTTCAGCAGCGCGGCGAGCGAGTTCTGATACGGCAGCGGATACTCGACGAGGATCTCGGTAAGCCCGTTCGACGGCGTCTCGATCTGGGTCGCTTGATCCCCGCCGAACGCGGCCTCGATCGCCTGCGCGGCGGTTCCGATGCTGACGTCGAGCGCTTGCAGTTTCGGGCGGTCGAAATCGACTTCGACTTGCGGCGCGGCGTTGCTCGCGCTGTCCTGCGCGCCGATCGCGCCGGGCGTCGCTTTGAGCGCTTGATAGACGCGCTGCGCGTACGCGGTCGGATCGCTGCCGTTCGAGGTCGAGACGAGCTCGTCGATCGGCTGTTGCACGCCACCGCCCTGTTGCGTCGCCTGCACGACGCTGAGCGAGTTGGGCGGAACCATCGGGGTGAGCACCTGCTCGAGCTTCGTGACGTACGTCGCGGTCGGCGTCTTGTGGTCGGTCGAGAGATAGATCGAAATTTGCCCGACGTTGCCTTCTTGAACGAAGCCGCCGAACTCAGCCGAGTAGCCCCCCGAGATCGTTTGTTCGCTCGCGAAATCGGGTCCGGTGATCGTCTGGCGGACTTTCGCCTCGATCTGTTCCATGAGCGCGTGCGTGGCGGCGAGCGGGTGGCCCGGCGCGAGCGTCACTTGCGCGTAGATGATCCCTTGATCTTGGACCGGCTGATATTCCTCGCCGACGAAGCCGGTGGGCACGAGCAAGAACGCGAGCACGCAGAGCACGACCGAGACGATGACGATCGGCCATGGCGTGCGCATCGCCGCCGGGAGCCAGCGCGTTTGATACTGGCCGCGAAACGCCTCGAAGCGGCCGTCGAACCAGCGGATGACGGGCCACGGCCGCCAGGTCGATTTCATCGACCACAGCCCGGCGAGTACGGGCGTGACGGTGAACGAAACGAACAGCGACGTGAGCGTGGCGACGGACACGACGATGCCGAACTCGGAGAGTTGCGCGCCCACTTGGCCGCCCGCGAACGCGATCGGGAGGAAGACGACGACGTCGACCATCGTGATGACGATCGCGGCGAGGCCGATCTCGCTGCGGCCGTTGAGCGCGGCGTCGGCCGGCTCTTCGCCCATCGAACGGTGACGCTCGATATTCTCGAGCACGACGGTCGAATCGTCGATGAGGATGCCGATCACGAGCGTCATCGCCATCAGCGAGATCGTATCGAGGGTCAGGTTGAGGATCTTCATCGCGAAGAGCGTCACGCCGAGCGAAGTCGGAATCGCGACCATGACGACCACGGCGTTGCGCCACGATTTTAGGAAGAACAGCATCACGACGGCGGTCAGCACGATGCCCTCGACGAGCGTATGCTCGACGCCCTCGAGCTGCTGTTCGGTGAACGTCGACTGATTGTGCGCGATCTCGAAGTCGACGCCGGGGAATTGCGCGCGGAGTTTGGGCAGCGCGGCGATGACCTCGTTTGCGACCGTGACTTCGGAGGCGGTCGCGTTCTTCTGGATGTTGAGCGCGACGCCCGAGCGCCCGTCGAGCGAGGCGTACACGCGCTGCACGACGCTGCCGCTGAGCACTTGGGCGACATCGGAGATGCGCTTGTCGGCCGAGGGGACGGCCCACGGGCTGAGGATGCCGAGGAACGGCGAGAGCGAGGTGCCGCTTCCGCTCCCGTACTCGCTCGACGTCGCCGATGGCATCGTCGCCGCCTCCGACGAGGTCGTCGCGGCGGAGGTCGTCGACGCGCTGCTCGCGGTCGACGCGACCGAACTCACCTGCACGGGCGTATCCGTGCCGACGCTCGCGCTCGCGCTCTGCCCGCCCGCGACCGTCGTGTTCGACGCCGGCGAGACCGACGCAGGCTGCGAAACCCCCGACGAACCGACGCCCGTCAGTGCGAGCTTCGGGGTCGACGGCGGCGCCGACGCGGCGACGCGGGAATTGCTGCCGGGGCTGAGCGCGGCGCTGCCGCTCCCGCCGCTCGTGCCCGTTGCTCCGCTCGCGGAACTTGATGCCCCGCTTGCACCGGTGATGGATCCGGACCCGCCGGTGCCGGTCGTCGTGCTCGACGTTCCCGAATACGCGACGTGAATCGGGAGATTCGCGATCGACGCCTGATCGAAGACGTCGCCGCGGACATCGATCTGCGTCTCGCGGCCCGGTTGGTAGATGATGCCGCCCGGCGCGCGCACGTTGTTGGGCGCGATCGCGCTCACGACATCGGTGATCGTGAGGTTGTCGGCGGCGAGCAGGTTGGGATTGACGAGGACCTCGTAGGCAGCCTGGGTCGTGCCGAGCACGGACGCCTGCGAGATGCCCGGATACTGTTCGAGCGCCGGAACGATTTGGTTGTTGGCGAGCGCCCCCAGCGCGACTTGCGTGTATTTTCTCGAAACCAGCGAGAGCGTGATCACGTTGGGTTCGCTCGGGTCGGCGACGCGAATCGTCGGCGCTTGAATCGTGCTCGGCAATTGCCGCTGCGCGGCTTGAAGCGCTTTCTCGACGTTCGCGATGTTCTCGGTGTCCGTCGAATTGAGCGCGAACGCTGCCGAAATCGACACGCTACCGGTTTCGATCGTCGTATCGATATGATCGAGATACGGCGCGCCCGCGATCTGGTCTTCGATCGGCTCCGCGACCTCGGTTTGCAGATCGGTCGTCGATGCGCCGCTGTACGATGCCTGGACGTTGATCGTCGGTTGGCCCGTATTGGGCTGCTGCTGCACGACGAGCGTGCTCAGCGCGAACACTCCCGCCAGACACGTGAGCGCGACGAGCACGAACGTGAGGGTCGGGCGGCGGAGGAATGCGCGCGTGAGGTTCATCGGCTGGCCGGCGTCGGCGAAGGATTCACGCGATCGCCGTTCCCGACCGTCGTATTGTTGACGTTCTCGACGAGCAGCGTGCCGGCAGCGACGCCGGTGACGACCGCACGAGCGCCGTCGTCGGCGACCTCAGCGACCGTTTGCTGGTGGACGACGCCGTCGCTTGCGATGGTGTAGATCGTCGAGTGCGTATCGTCGATGAACGCCGTCATCGGGATCACGACGCCGCGCACGACGGGCTCATCGACGAAGCCGTTCACCGGCATCCCGGCGCGTAAGTGTCCGTCGGCGTTGTGCAGCCGCACCTTGACCGTAAAGTTCGTCGTGCCGGGCTGAACCTGATCGAGCACGGCCTCGACCGTGCCGCGGTCTTTGTGCCACTGCGGGTTGGCGCTGTAGCTCGTGTTGATTTCAACCGACGCGCCCGCGCCGGTGCGGACGCTCAGCACCTGCGCGCTCGAGGCCGGAAGGATGGCGTACACGTCGGTGTTCTGCTCGATCGTGAACAGCTGACGCCCGGACGGATATTCGCCGGGGTTCGCGTTGACCGAGTCGACGACGCCCGCGACCGGCGCGACGATCACCGCGCGCGCGATCTCGGCCTTGAGTTGTGCGACCGTGGCCTGCGCCGCATCGACGGCTGCACGTGCGGCTTCGATATCTTGTTGCTGCGCGCCCGAATTCTGACCGTTCCCGTTCGCCGCGTCGTTCGCGCGCGCCGACGCGAGGGTCGCTTGGGCCGCCGCGACGGCTTGCCGATCGGTCAACACGACGACGCGTTGCTGATCGAGCGTCTGCGCCGGCAAATAGCCTTGGCTCGCGAGCGACTGATAGCGCTTGAAGTCGGTCTCGGCACCAGAGAGGTTGGTCTGCGCTTCGTGGAGGGACTGCGCCGCTGCCGCGACGCTGGTCGCGTTCTGCGCCGTGGTCGCGACGGTCGTGTAGAGCGTCTGCTGCAGCCGCGCCGCGTCTTCGGCGACGACGCGCTCGGAGGACGCCAGCTGCGCTTCCAGATCGTCGGTGAGTTGGCGAGCCAAGACCTGACCTGCGCGAACCGTCTGGCCCTCGACGACATCGACCTCGGCGAGCGGCTCGGAGAGGTTCGCGGTGACCGCGACTTGGCGATACGGTGCGATCACGCCGGCGATTTCGACGCTCGGCGCGATCGACGACTCGCTTGCGCGAATTGCCTGAACCGGCGTGGGCGGCGGCGTCGCTTTCGCGGCCTCCGCTTTCCCGGCACAACCCGAACACACCAAGCCGAGCAGCAGAGCAAGAGAAGAAAATGTGTTGCGCATCACGTGGTACGGGGTTTTCCCCGCTCAAGCGCCTGCTAAAACGCCTCCGCGAGTTGCCAGCCCAAGCACAGGATCCAACGTAAGTCTGAACGCCGAGTGCGTGTCGTGACAACTTCTTGGCAATTTCTTAACGGTGGTCATACATTTCTTTGCAAGAGGAGCGGCGCTTGATTGCAAAAGACCAGTGTACGTCTCCGTACAGCAATGTGCTTTACGGTTCGGTGTTCGCAGCGTGCGGGTTAGCTGCGGCGAGTTTCGTCTCTACGAACACTCTCGGCGTTCTTTTGCAGAGCGTCGCCGCCTGAAGTGAGTTTCGATCAACGTGGAATCGCAAGATTGGATGGCCCCCGGCGTCGTTTTTTCCGGTTGCGGAAAAGACGATGGCTGCCGGGTGCTGCGATGCGGACGGGATCGATCTCTCCTTATAACTGTCGCGCGCGTTGCGCCGCGCTAGAAAGAGATTACGCCATGAAGCCATTTGCATCGCTCGCCCTCCTTTCCACGGCCCTGCTCGCCGCAGGCTGCGCCGGTGGCGGCTCGATCGCGCCCAGCAGCGCCTCGAGATCGGCCTCGAGCCACCAGCTCATCAAATATAGCTTGCCGATCGTGACCTCGCGGGAGGTCCAGTCGGCGGTCAATCGTGCCGACGCGTCGCGCAGCACGCAGAACTCGGTGGGCACGATTCCGACCTATACCACCACCGTCGCGGTGACGGACGCGCCGCTCTTCGGCGTGAGCGCGATCAATCTCGCGATCATGGGCGTCAACGCGTACTCGGGCAACGTCTCGACGCCGATCGTTTCGTATCAATCCGACGTGATCGTCAACGTGCTGAACTATCAGAGCAGCGCGCTCGCGCTCGGTGGCGCGCCGATCCCCGTCCAGGCGTACGACGGTCTGCAGTTGGTCATCGATCCCTCGCAGAGTTCGATCGTCGCTAACGGCGTGACGCTTCCGCTCGCGTTCGGTGCGATCATCAACGCGGCGTTCCTCCCCTCCGGCTCGGGTCCGCAAGTCATCAACTACGCTATGCCCTTCACGCCCGGTAGCTCGACCGGCTCGCTGATCATCGACTTCAACGCCGAACAATCGCTGCGCACGTCGAACGGTGCGTATCAAGCGGCGCCGGTCCTCGCCGGTGTGCTGCAATCGAATGCGGCGGTAATCGAAGGCTCGCTGGTTTCGGCGAGCGGCGCGCCCGTGCAAGGCGCAACGGCCGTCGTGCAGAGTAACGGACAGGTCGTCGCCGTCGCACCGAGCGACGCGAACGGAAACTTCACCGTTCACGCAATCCCGGCGGGTAACTACACCGTCACGATCGAGAATGCGTTCACCACCGCGGCGGGGATGCAAGTCTTCGCAAGCGATGGGCGTACCGATAGCTTGCCTCCGATACAAGCCAGCGTCCCGGCCGGCTACCAGATCAATCTCGGCCAGATCTCCGACTAAGCTAGAACCTAGAAACGGAGTTGAGTTCGTAGGACGGTGACGGATGCCGGAGTCGGTTGACTTCCAGGCCTTGTTCGCCGGTGCTCGCAAGGCGCTGGCGGAGGCCCGATGGGACGACGCGCTCGAGCTGCTCGAGGGCTGCGAGGCTTGGCCGATCGACGTCGCGGAGCATGCGGTCTTGGTCAAGGCCGACACGCTCACGCGGCGCGATGCGGGCAACGCCCTCGCATGGCTCTCGTCGACGGACGACGTCGTCGAGAGTGACGAGGCGCATTTTCAGCGCGAGCTGCTGACCGGCCGCGCGTATGCGAACGCGCGCAATTTCGACTCCGCAGCCGCGGGCTTCGAGCGCGCACGCCGCTACGTCGATCGGGTTGCGAACGGTCCGGCGCGCCTGGCCTATCATCTCGCCCGCCTGCGCTGGTTCCGCCGGACGGGGTCGGCGGAGGGCCCGGATATCGCGCTCGCGATCACCGATCCCGATCCGTCGGGTCGGGTCGCCGCGTACGCGATCCGGGGCTGGCTGCACGCAAGCGCGGGCAACTTCGCCGGGCAGATCGCGGATTTCCGCACCGCGATCGACATCGTGCTCGAATCTAACCACGCCTGCGATGTGGGCACCGTGGCGACGATCGTGCATGCGCTCGCGCGCGTCGCCTTCGAGACTGCTGACCTCGAGGGCGTCGAAGCCGCGCGGCGCGCGTACGACTACCTGCGCTGGACGCCGTGCGTCGGGGTCGAACGCTTCCAAACCGTGCGCATCCTCGGGATGAACGACTACGTCCGCGGCAACCTCGTCGGCGCGCAGTGGCTCCTGCGCGACGCCACGCACTTCGCGCCGTCGCCAGCCTGGCAAGCGCTCGCGCACCTCGACCGCGCCATGGTCGCCCAGTTCGCCGGCAACGATCCCTGGGCGCTCGACGAGATCGAAACGGCGGCCAAACTCGCCGACGGCGTCCCGTGGGGCGAGCTGTTCGGTGAGGAGCGGTTCGCCCTCGTCGGCCTCGCGGTCATGCTCGCGCCGATCGACATCAGCCGCGCGCAGCGCATCGCGGCGACGTTCTCGCGCGTCGGCTTCCAAAACCTGGCGCCCGTCCACGGCATCATCAACGACGTACGCGCGGTCGGTTACGAGAAATACGCGTTCGGCAAGATCGAGCAAACGCTCGGTCATCGCGACGCCGCGGCCGCGTCGCTCATCGAGGCGTACAACATCTTCGCCATCATCAATTATCATTTTCAATCGATGCTCTGCGCGCAGGCGCTCGCCGAGGTCACGGGTGACGATCTCTGGCTCGAGCGCGCGCGCGGGCACGTCGCCCATTATCCGGGTTCGCAGCACATGCGCGCCGGCGAGCCGAACGTCAAGCCGCGCGACGCGGTCGTCGACGGCCTGACGCCCTTCCAACTGCGACTGGCGCGCGCGCACTGGGCCGGACTCGACGTCGCCCAACTCTCGCGTCAGTTCAGCCGCAGCGCCTATACGATCGAGCATCAGATCGAGGCGATCTACGAGGCGTTCGACGTGCATAGCGCGAGCGGGCTCCGCGAAGTCGCGCGCAAACGGGGACTGGTGTGATCGCGGTCGCCGCGGTGGCGGTCGCAATCCTCGCGATCGCCGTTGCGGCGGGCTTTGCGTTCTCGTGGCTGCGCACGCGCGATCTCGTGCGGCATCTGCGGCAGGCGGCTGCCGTCGCCGACGAGGCGATCGAAGGCCGCTACAACGTGCTCGAAGCCGTGCCCGGCGGGATCTACATTCTCGACGCGGCGGATCGCTTCTCGCTCGTCAACGAAGAAGCCGAGCGGCTCATGCGCGTTGCGCCCGGCGAACTCGTCGGTCGCGCGCTCGTCGACGTCATCGATCCGCTGGCCTCGGATCTGTTGCCGGAGATCTGTCACGCGCGCGAATCCGGGCAACCCGTGAGCCGCGTCGCGTTCTTCCCATCGACGGGCTGGTGGGTCGAGATCCGGATCAAGCCCGGCGGCCGCGAGACGGTCGTTTCGCTGCGCGACGTGACGATGCGCAAGACCGCCGAGGCCCGGCTGCTCGAGAGCGAGAGTCGCTTGCGGATGCTGATGTCGCAGGTCCCCGCCGTGCTGTGGAGCATCGACCGGCTGGGCCGCTTTGTCTCGCTCTCGGGGGCCGGCCTGCAAGCGCTCGATCTGCGCGAAGACGAGTGGATCGGAAAATCGTGCGGTCAGTTCATCGGATCGAACGATGCGGTCTCGACGATGGCGGCGGTGTTCGGGGGCGAGCCCGTTCAGTGCGAATCGGCGCGCGGCACGAAATGGCTGCGCCATCACATCGAGCCGCTGCGCGGAAATAACGACGCGGTGATCGGTGCCGTCGGCGTCACGCTCGACATCTCGGAACTCAAGGCGAGCCGCGAAAAACTCGAGGAAGCGGCCAATTGCGACGCGCTCACCGGGTTGCCGAACCGGTTCACGATCGACCGTATTTGGCGCGATCGCGAGCAAGCCGGCGTACGCGCCGTGCTGTTTGCCGACCTCGACCGGTTCAAGGCGATCAACGATACGCTCGGGCACAAAGTCGGCGATCAGGTCCTGCGGATCGTCGCCGATCGGTTGCGCGAGGCGGTCAACGAGAGCGATGTCGTGGTGCGCGCCGGGGGCGACGAGTTCGTCATCGTCGTGCGCTCGGCGAAGTCGCCCGACGACGTCGGCACGCTTGCCGCGCGTATCCTCAGCCGGATCGCCGATCCGATCACCGTCGGCGAACGTGAGTTCTTCATCAGCGCGAGCGTCGGCGCCGCGCTCTCGCCGCAGCATGGCGTCTCGGCCGACGATCTGATCACCAACGCCGACACCGCGATGTACCGTGCGAAGTCGAGCGGATCGGGGACGTTCGCGTTTTACGAGGCGACCATGCAGGGCGGCGCGTACGAGCCCGTCGCGCTCGAAGCCGACTTGCGCGGCGCGCTGACGAGCGGAGAACTCCGCGTGCTCTACCAGCCGGTCGTCGATCTCGAACGTGGCCGGATCACCGGCTGCGAGGCGTTCGTGCGCTGGCTGCATCCGATTCACGGCGAGCTGCTTCCGCGCGCGTTCCTCAGCCTCGCCGAGCAGAGCGGATTGATCTTGGAGATCACGCGGATGGTGCTTCGCCGGGCGTGCACCGTGCTGGCCGCCGTGCGCGAGGTGCATCCGGATTTCCGCATGAGCATCAACCTCTCGCCGCGCGATCTGCGCGACGCGGACATCGTCAGCGCCGTCGCCGAGGAGTTGCTGCGCGCGCGGCTGCAACCCGAAGCGCTTGAAATCGAGGTCACCGAGCATGTGGCGATCGATGAGCGCTCGCTCTCGGCGCTGCAAACGCTTCGCGATCTGGGCGTCGGTATCGCGCTCGATGATTTCGGGGTCGCGTACAACTCGCTCAGCTATCTCAAGCGGCTTCCGATCACCACGCTGAAAATCCACGAGTCGTTCGTGCGAGATGTCGAAGAGAGCCGCTTCGATCGGGCGATCGTCCAGGCGATCATCTCGCTCGCACGCGCGCTCGGGTTAAGCGTCGTCGCGGAAGGCGTCGAGTCCGTCGTGCAAGCGCGGACGCTGCGCGCCCTCGGCTGCAACGAAGCGCAGGGCTTCCGCTTCAGCCACCCGCTCGAAGCAGCCGATCTGCAATCTCTCCTCACCGAACCCCCCGACTACTCCGAAGTCGGCCAGCCCCGCTAGCCTCGCTAGCCGCGTTTCTTCCAGGGGACGACGAGGCGTTCGACAGCGCCCAGAAGCGTGGTGAGTAGGAAGCCGAGGACCGAGACGGCGACGAGCGCGACCCACAGCGTATTGATGTCGAGGAGTTGCTGGCCGTTGTAGATCTCGTAGCCGAGGCCGGACTTCGTCGCAACGAACTCGGCCGCGACCGTGAGGACGACCGCGATGCCGATCGAGAGTTTCACGCCGGCGAGAATGTTCGGCAGCGCGCCCGGCAGCAGCACGCGCGTGTAGAAGGTCAGCGGCCGCAAGCGATAGGCTTTGGCAACATCGAGATAGGTGCTTTCGATCTGCCGCACGCCGGCTTCCGTGTTGATGACCATCAAGAAGAAGACGCCGAACGCGACGAGCACGTACTTCGACGCTTCGCCGAGCCCGAAGATGAAGATCAGAAGCGGCAAGATCGCGATCTTCGGAACCGAGTAGAGCAGCGAGATCAGCGGATCGAAGTACGCGCGCACGAACCGATTGGTCCCCATCGCGAGGCCGAGGATGGTCCCGGGGACGGCGCCGAGGACGAACCCGATGACGATCCGGCCGAGCGTCGCCCAGGTGTTTGCGGCGAGTTCGCCGCTCGACGCGAACGCGACCATCGGCGCGACGAGCGAGCTCGGGGCAGGAAAGAAACGCGCGTCGAGCGCGTGGCTGCGGACGAGTATTTCCCATAATGCCAGCAGCGAGAGCGGAGCGATCACGCGCATCACACGTTCCATCGGACGGCGCTTCGCACGGCGGCGGATGGAGGCCTCGCCCCGCGCGCGGCGGTAGTCTCCACCATCGCTCTCTCGGAGGTAGATATGCAGCGTTTTTTTGCCATCGCCCTACTCGCGGCCGTCGCGGCGCTCGCACCGGCCGTGCCGGCCCAGGCCAAGACCACGACCACCATGCCCTCCTGTGCCGCCGGCGATCCCGTGGTATGGGTAAATACGAAGACCAAGGTCTACCACATGGAAGGCGATTCGTATTATGGCAACACGAAGTCCGGCAAATACGCGTGTAAATCGGCCGCCGATTCCTCCGGCGCACACGCCGCGAAATCCGCCGGCTCGACCAAATCTGCGAAGGCCGCGATGACGCCCGCCCCCGACGCATCGCCCGAAAAGAAGAGCAAGAAACATCACAAGAAGAGCTCGAGCGCAACACCCGATCCGGCCGCCTCGTGATCGCCGCCGGTTACCGCTTCGTGCTGCTCGAGTGCCGGGGCGGGATCGCGTACCTGACGCTCAACCGGCCGGAGAAGCGGAACGCGCTCTCGCTCGAAGTGATGCGCGAGTTGATCGCCGCGTTCACCGCGCTCGGCGCGGACCGCACGATTCGCGTCGTCGTGTTGCGTGGGATCGGGCCGGCGTTCAGCGCCGGCCACGACCTGCGCGAGATGTTGGATCGTAGCGTCGTCGCCTATCGCGAGAGGTTCGATACGTGCGTGACCCTGATGGAAACCGTGCAAGCCATTCCGCAACCGGTGATCGCCGAGATCGCGGGGATCGCGACGGCCGCCGGCGCGCAATTGGTCGCAACGTGCGATCTGGCCGTGTGTTCGCTGGAGGCGAAATTCGCGACGCCGGGCGTGAAGATCGGCCTCTTCTGCACGACCCCGATGGTCGCGCTCACGCGCGCGATCGGCCGCAAGCGAGCGCTCGAAATGTTGCTCACCGGCGAGTTCATCGACGCGCCGACCGCCGTCGCGTGGGGGCTCGTGAACCGGGCCGTGCCGGCGGACGAACTCTCCGCGACCGTCGATGCGCTTGCGGAGAAGATCTGCGCCGCGAGTTCGTTCGTCGTCGGGCTGGGGAAAGCGGCGTTTTATACGCAGATCGACCTCGATCAAAAGAAGGCCTATTCCTACGCGAAGGAAGTCATGAGCATGAATGCCCTCGACGCCGACGCGCAAGAAGGCATGTCCGCGTTCGTCGATCGGCGCGCGCCCGTGTGGCGCGACCCGACATAAGTCGCGCAACACCGGATTACACGCATTTTACTTTTTCGGAGCAGGAAAGCCGCGTGTCCGCTTGCGAAAACGGGCGTACCGCAACACGATTCGCGATGGGCGCGCGAGCGGAACTCGAGACGTCGCCCACACCCGGTAGTAGGGTTCCCCTACTACGCGACGGCAGACAGCCCGCCTACGGCGGGCTCTCTGTTTTTAGGAGGTCCGCGAGCGCGTCCGTCTCGGCGAGAAATGCATCGTGCCCGTGCTGCGTCGGGAAGAAGAGGTAACGCACCGGCATGCCGAGCGACGCGTAGCGTGCCGCCGCGCGTTCGATGTACGGCGCTGGAAAGAGCCAGTCGTTCTCGATCCCGACGAAGGTGAGCCGCGTCGCGAGCGACTGCGGCACCCGCGCCCGCAGATCGAAGAGATCCATCGCGCGCGTCAGCGTGAGATAAGCGTTGGCATCCATACGCTTCGCGAAGATGTCGCCCTGATATGCGAGGTATCCCTCGACGTCGAAGCGATCGTTGCGGTTGCGAAGCGGATCGCCGCCGGCGCGATCGACCCGATTGGCGAATCGTTCTTCGAAGAGCCGGTCGCTCTTGTAGGTCAGCATCGCGATCATCCGTGCGAGCCGGACGCCGCGCACGGGTTGCGCGTCGGGCGCGTAGTGGCCGCCGGCAAACGCCGGATCGTCGGCGATCGCTTGGCGCGCGACCGCGTTGAGCCCGATCCCCATCGCGGAGAACGCGTCGTGCGCGCCGACGACGATCGCTTCGCGCACGCGCGCGCCGTGCACGATCGCCCACGTGAGCGCTTGCATGCCGCCGAGCGATCCGCCGATCGCGACCGCGATCTCGCCGATGCCAAGCGCGTCGAGCGCGCGCCGCTGGGCCTCGACCATGTCGTCGACGGTGACGAGCGGAAAGCGCGCGCCGTACGGTTCGCCGTCGGGCGCGAGCGAGGCGGGACCGGTCGATCCGTAGCAGCCGCCGAGCGCGTTGATGCCGATGATGCACCACGCGGCGGGATCGTAGCGCATCCCCGGCCCGATCAGCCCCGCCCACCACTCGGCGACTCGGCTCGAGCCGGTCAGCGCGTGCGGCACGAGCACGACGTTCGAGCGATCCGCGTTCGGCTCGCCGTAGCGCGTGACGCGCTGCACGACGCGCTCGAGCCGTTCGCCCGAGCGCAGCTCGAGCGCGCCGATCTCGACGTCGGTATCGATCAGGCGACGCCTGCGCGCGCGGCGACGGCCGGCGCCGCGCCGTCGTCCCAGAGCGGAAGCACCGACGCCGCGCGAATGCTGCGGGCCTCGAGCGCGGTCGCGAGGTCGTGGGCGCGCTCGAGCCCGAGCGCCGCGACGATCACGGCCGGCGCATCGGCGGCGGCCCGCGCATCGTGGCCGGCGTTCGCAAGCGCGCGCTCCGCCGGGCGCACGTCGCGCATCGACCCGACGCGCACGACGTGCGGCAGCGCGAGCGGCGCGATCGCCCCGCTCGCGACCGGCGCGAGCGTCGGCGAATCGCCGCGCACGCCGGCGATGCTGCGCAGCGCCGCGACGATGTCGCCGATGACGGCCGACGCCGTCGGATCGCGGCCCGCGCCGCTGCCCGCGAAGGTGAGCGAACCCGAGGCGCGCCCGATCACGCGAATGCAATTTTGCGCGCCGACCGGATCGGCGAACGGATGCGACTCCGGGACGAATGCGGGTGTGACGCTCGCCTGCAGCGCGTGGAGCGGCGAAACGCTGCGCGCGCAGGCGATCAGCTTCACGCGCCAGCCGAGCCGGAGCCCGAGCGAGACATCGTCGCGCGTCACCGACGCGATCCCGCGCCGCGCGA
>Ga0116231_10011134_pt1 | contig 14017 bp, 18 predicted proteins | sample S1TSphgellanicum_2_FD_89695 | JGI IMG/M metagenome (GOLD analysis project Ga0116231, IMG submission 89695) | Host-associated microbial communities from peat moss isolated from Minnesota, USA - S1T2_Fd - Sphagnum magellanicum MG | ecosystem: Host-associated > Plants > Peat moss > Unclassified... | reverse complement strand
TCGCACCGGAAACAGCGCATACCAGCGCGAACCGTCCGGCTGCGCCAGCATCGATTCAGCCACCTGGTCGACCGTGTCTTTCTGAATGCGTGTGCCGTCGTTCGGACAAAAAGTGCGCCCGGCGCGCGCCCAAAGCAGCCGCATAAAATCGTAAAGTTCCGTCGCCGTCGCCACGGTTGACCGCGGATTGCGCGTTTGATTCTTCTGGCGAATGGCGATGGGCGGTGCGATGCCGATAATTTCATCCACATCCGGCTTCTCCATCCGCTCCAAAAACTGGCGCGCATAAGCCGACAGCGATTCCACATAGCGCCGCTGCCCCTCCGCGTAAATGGTGTCGAACACCAGCGACGACTTTCCGGAACCCGAAACGCCCGTCACCACCGTCAATTGATTCAGCGGAATATCGACGGTGATGTTCTTCAGGTTGTGGACGCGCACGCCCCGGACGGACAGAAATTCGCCGGACGCTAAGCTAGGGGTTTTAGGGCGAGGGACCACCCTTCAGTATAGGATGCGGAAATTGGATCATTTAACGGCGCTGCGGCAGGAATTGCTGATCTGGTTCCAGCGCCATCGGCGCGATTTGCCGTGGCGGCGGACGCGTGATCCCTACCGCATCTGGCTCTCGGAAATCATGCTGCAGCAGACGCGCGTGGCGGCGGTGATTCCTTATTTCGAAAAGTTTCTGGCGCGCTTCCCCACCGTGGAATCGCCGGCCTCCGCGCCCGAAGCCGATTTGCTGTCGCATTGGGCGGGACTTGGCTATTATTACCGCGCCCGCAATCTTCAAAAAGCCGCGCGGTCCATTGTGCGGGCGGGCGCGTTCCCCGCCACTTATGAGGCCCTGCTGACGTTGCCCGGCATCGGCGAATACACAGCGGCGGCCATTGCCAGCATTGCTTTCGATCTTCCTCATGCCGTTCTGGACGGGAACGTTTTTCGCGTGCTGAGCCGCTTGTTTGCCGACCGCACCAACATTGCCGACGCCGCCGGCAAGAAGCATTTTGCCGCGCTGGCTGACCAGGTGCTGGACCGTGATAATCCAGCCGCGTTTAACCAGGCCATGATGGAACTGGGCGCGACTATCTGTCTCCCAAAATCGCCGCAATGCCTTTTGTGCCCGCTGGCGTTTTGCTGCCAGGCGCGCGAGCAGAATCAGGCGTCCGATTTGCCGGTGAAGATTGTGGATAAGAAATCGGTGAAGGTGGAACGCACCCTCTTCTGGATTGAGCGCGCGGGTGAGCTTCTTGCATGGCAGCGTCCGGCCGAGTCACGCTTGATGCCCGGCTTCTGGGAGTTGCCGGAACTGGCGCAGTTGCCCGACGCCGCGGCCGGACCACTGCTGGGATCGTTCAAGCATGGCATCACCATTTACGATTACCGCTTTCGGCTCGTTTCAGCCGATCCGCCCACCATTTTAGGCCCGTGCCAATGGCTAAGACTGGATGCACTGGATACACTTCCGCTCAGCACCATCTTCCGCAAGGCGATCCGGGCGGTCGGCAAACAGGATAAAACGCCGCGCGTCCAAGCCGCGGTTGCCAGCTAAAATGCTTATACGGAGATTGCACCATGTTCAAAATCTTGTTCGCCGGCTTCGCCTTGCTTTCTGTTCTGATCGCCCAGCAGACGCCGCCTCCAGATCCGGCGTTGAAGGACCGTCCCGCCGCCGCGCCGGGCACCTACCAGGTGGACCCCGGCACGCGCATTCTTTTGAGCATGATTAATAGCGTCAGCACCAGGCAGGCGCTGGTGGGCGACCGGCTTTATCTGGAGACCGCATTCCCCATAGTTTCCAATGGCCGCATCATCATTCCGCAGGGCAGTTGGGTGACCGGCACCGTCACTGACGTGAAGAGGCCGGGGCGCGTGAAAGGGCGCGGCGAATTACAGGTGCGTTTCGATTCGCTCACGCTCGCCAATGGCGTCACCAAGAATTTCAAGTCGGACTTAGGTTCGCTCGATGCCCGCCAGAGCGAAACGCTGAAGCGCGAAGACAGTGCAATCAAAGGCGCGGGCAATAAGAAAGAGGACGCCGACACCGTGATTGGCACCACGGTGGCCGGAGGCGCGGTGGGAGCGGGAATCGGCGCGGCCACGGGACACTTGGGCGGCGGTTCGGCCATCGGCCTGGGCGCGGGCGCGGCGGCTGGATTGATCGGGGTGTTGATGACGCGCGGACCGGATGCCACGCTGACCAAGGGCTCGACGGTGGAGATGGTTTTGGACCGCCCGCTCACCTTCACGCCCGAAGATTTAGATATGAGCAAAGCTCCACCGCGCGCTACTTTGAGTGACGGCGCGCCGCCCGCCGCGCAGAAAAGCACCGGCTGGTCGCCGACGCACCCGTTTTAGCGCGGCAAAGCCTTATGTTGATTACGCGCACCGACCGCAAAGGTTTTTGCCGTCAACGGTAACGCTCAGCCGCATGGTGACACTACCCTTCAGAGATCCGACAAAACCGGACTCAATCAAAGAAGGAGTATCCATCATGCCAACACAAGCAACCGCGGTTGCCGCGCCCGCTATTTCGCCCAAAGCCAAAGTCCAGGTCCGGCTGGCTGCCAACGTCAACGTGGAAACCATCAGCAACATCATCCGGGGCATTGGCGGCCATTATGGCTGTTTAACCTGCGGGCTGGGAGGTGTCGACCTCACCCTCAGCGGCGATCCCGCGGAAGCCGCCGCATTTTCCAAACTGGCCGGCGTTCAATCGGTTTCCTTTGAGTAAGCGCGCAAGGTTTGTATGGTCAGCGCTGATCCCCAAGACAAAGTGAAAGCACGGCCGGCGCTGGCCACAACCTATGAAGGCGCGGGCCTGGACTTGCTGCACCGCATCGCGCCGCTGGTCGATTACCTGGAGATTCCACCCGACAGCATCGCGCGCATTAGCGGCAGCCGCGAAGATTTGCGGCCCGAACTGCTGGAGGCCATCGCCTGCGTAGCCCCGCCGCTGAAACTGATTGCGCATGGCGTAGGTTTATCCATCGGGTCGTTTGATAGCTGGAATGAAAATTACCTGCGGCTTCTCGACCAGTTATTCGGACGCTTTTCCCTGGAGTGGCACAGTGAACATCTGGCTTACACGACGGTGGCGGGCGAAAACCTGGGAACCATGATTGCCATGCCGCGCACGGACGAAGCGCTGGATCTGATTTGCGAACGCGTGCAGCGCCTCCAGAAGCGCTATGGCGTCCCGTTCCTGCTGGAGCACGTGATTCATCTGCTGCCCGATGCGCGCTGCCAGTACACGAACGCGGGCTTTCTCAATGCCATCACGGCGCAAACCGGCTGCGGGCTCATTCTGGATGCCTACAATCTGGAATGCGACCGCCACAACCAGGGCCTGGATATCCCCGCGTTTTTGGACGAATTAAATCTGGAGCCGGTGCGCGAGCTGCATGTCGCCGGTGGAACCACGCACAACGGCTTCCATCTGGACATTCATTCCCGGCCCACGGCTGAACCCACGCTGGCGCTGGCCCTGGACATCATCGCGCGCTCGCCCAGCCTCAGCGTCGTGACTTATGAATTTCTGAAAGAAGCCATTCCCGCTTTAGGACACGATGGCATCTGCAACGAACTGACCCGAATCAGGAAAGCGATTTCGCAATGACACCCCTCGAAACACAGCAGCGTGGTTTGCTCGCGATTATAAAGAACCGCCCGGTGGACACCACCGCCGACGTGTGGCTGGAATTGATCGCCGCTTCGCGTGAGGCGGCGATGGTCTCTGAAATCGCCCTCTGGTGGCGGCGCTTTCAGATTGAATCGCAATGCCGCTACACGTCGCGGCTGTTGAAGCGCCTGGGCATTTATGAGCTGGAAGTAAAGAAATACTTTGAATCGACTGCCACGTCGCCGTATATTGAAAAGCTGACAACGGGATTTTTGCGCGCTCTGACAACCCATGCCGACCCGCTTGTCGCCAGCGTCGCGAAGTTTGAACTGGCTTGTCTCGAAGTGAACGAGTCGGTGAAGCGGTCGCGCATTGTGTGGGACCGCAATCCAGAGACCACTATTCGCGCTCTGGATCAGTTGACCGACTTGCCTCCGGCCGAAGCCGGTCATTTTTATTCCATGGAACTGGGCATGGACATTCCGGGCCATGTGGCGTGCAGCCGGTTCGCCCATCCATAAGTTAACCCTGTTCCACCGGACAGTAACCCGGCGGATGTTATGTTAGCGTGTGAATTGAAATGCGCCGTTCTTCTGTCTGGATTGCCACTCTATTAGCCGCTTCGCTGGCTCCTTGCGCTCCCGCACAAAGCGCTGAGAATAAGGAAGCACAAGCAGCCGAATTCAAAGGGTTGCCGCCGCGCGCTGCCCCCAGCGAGTATCAGGCGCAGGCGAAAGCGGGCGCGGTGACAATCGCGGCCGAGTTCGCCGGCCATTCCGTGCCGAAACTGGAAGGACCCCTGAACACTGAAGATTTCGTGGTGGTGGAAGCAGCCTTTTTCGGCCCGCCGGGCACCAAGCTGGTTCTTTCCACCAATGATTTCTCGCTGCGCATCAACGGCAAGAAGAAAGGTGTCTTGCCCAGCTTGCCGTTTGGCATGGTGACCAGTAATCTAAAGGATCCCGAATGGCAGCCGCCGGAGGAGAAGGACGCGGAGAAGCCGTCGAAAAGCGGCCTGAGCACGGGCCAGGGCGGCGACAACACGCCGCCGGTGGTGCATGTTCCGCTGGAATTGCGCCGCGCCATGGCTCAATATCTGCAAAAGGCGTCCATGCCGGAAGGGGAACGGAAACTTCCGGAAGCAGGATTGATTTATTTCCGGTATTCGGGCAGAACTAAGAACATTCATTCCCTGGAACTGATTTATTCCGGGCCCGCGGGTGAAGCCACGCTGGAACTTCAGCCGTAAGCGATTACCAGCGGAAAGATTCCCAGGGGATCTCGCTTGATCTGTCCGGCGCAATCCAGTTTTTGCGCGCTTCCTTGCTCTTCAAAACGTCGAACGAATAATACCGGGTGTCGGCGCGCTTATCCTTGCCATAAAACTCCACCATGGCATTCGCCGCCGCCACGCAGCTATTGTAGTGGCCGCGATGAATGCGATAAAACAGCAGCGTGGACCAGAAGCGCGTCAGCGTTTCGTGATAGCCGCGTTCATCCGTGTTGGGCGTCCCGGTGGCTTCGTTGAAGCGGTAGAGGCCGGCTTTCATCAGCGTGTAGGTGGCGGCCAAGGTGTTATTCCAGACAAAGGAACTGCAAACGGCTACGTGGGCTGAATGCGTCCAGTCCTGCGCCGGAAGCGAACAGTCGGACCATCGATCCACAAGCTGCTGAAGCTCCGAATCTGAAGAGAACATCGCTTTCATTCTGTCAGCCTGCCCCCAGATACACAAAGCGTGCAATGAACAGCGCCGTCAGCAGGTAAACCAGCCAGTGAACCAGGCGGAATTCGCCGCGCAGCACGCGGATGAATGTGTATGAAATGAACCCAAGCGCCAGGCCGTTGGCGATGCTGAAGCTGAGCGGAATCATGATCAGCGTCAGGAAGGCGGGAATCGCGACAACGGGGGATTTCCAGTCGATTTCAGCCACCGACATCATCATCAGGCTGCCGACCGTAATCAGCGCGGGAGCAGTGGCGGAGGAAGGAATAGCTGCCACCAGCGGCAGCGCCAATAAGGAGAGCAGAAAGAATACGCCCGCCACCACGGCGGTGACTCCGGAGCGGCCGCCCACGCCCACGCCCGCCGCGCTCTCTATATAGCTCACGACAGTCGACGTTCCCACCAGCGAACTGAAAATGGACGAAATGGAATCGACGGTCAGGATGCGGCCAAGCTTGGGAATACGTTCCGCGCTTCCCGATTTGATCAATCCCGCGGCTTTGCCCACAGCCAGCAGCGTGCCCAGGTTGTCGAAAAGATCGACGAACAGGAACACGAAGACGATTTCCAGTAAGCCCAGCTTAAGGCCGGATTTCAAGTTCAGCTTGAACATAGTGGCCGTGATATCGCTGAACGAGAATGTCACGGGCTGCCAGTGGATTTGGCCCAGCGCCGCGGCAATGGCGGCGGAGGCCAGTATGCCGAACAGGATAGCGGCTTTTACGCCGCGCGAAAGCAGAACGGCGGTGATGATCAGTCCGGCAATCGCAACAACGGCACTCGGGCTTTTCAGATTGCCAATGGTCACCATCGTCGCTTGATCCGCCACAACGAGTCCGGAATTACGAAAGCCAATGAATGCGATGAACAGGCCAATGCCGCCGGAGACCGCGGCATACAGTTCAACGGGAATGGCAGCCAGAATCATTTGCCGCACACCCAGCAGGGTTAACAGAAGAAAAACGCAGCCGGAAATGAAAACCGCCCCCAGCGCCACCTGCCAGGGAACGCCCATGCCTTTCACCACCGTATAGGTGAAATAAGCGTTCAAGCCCATGCCCGGCGCCAGCGCGATGGGATAGTTGGCAAAAAGGCCCATCAGGATGCTGCCAAAGGCGGCGGAAAAACAAGTGGCGGCGGTGACTGCGGCCAGCGGCATTCCGGTGTCGTGCAGGATGGCGGGGTTCACCACCACGATATAAGCCATGGTGATGAACGTTGTGAGTCCGGCCAGGGCTTCGGTGCGCCAATTGGTTCCCAGGCGCTTAAATTCAAAATACGATTCGAGTTGGGCAATCAATAGCTTTTCAGTATAGACGCCCATGATCACTCCGGATAAACGGTGCAGCATTCTGCTGCCAGCTTTGCGGTGTTTTGGCGTTGTTTGCTCTGTCTGCCGCAAACTGTCTCACCCTCAGTCACAGCTTTACAAATTTTTCAAAACTTTCCTCTAAACTGCCTTCTATCAACGCGATACCTCCCGTCACCTGGCAAAATTCACCCCCATTCGAAACCCTGTTCCCAGCACCGCGCATGGTTCAGTGAAGTCGCTTGTACATGTACAGCGAATCTTCACGTGAGGCATCATGGTTAAATTTCGCCATCTGCTAGCGGCACTTTTTATCTGCTCGCTAGTTACCATTTGCGCGTTTGCGCAGTCCAGTTTGACCCAGATTCGGGACACAATTACTAATCCAGACGGCACGCCGTTCAATGGAATGGTGGTGATCACCTGGAATGGATATTCCGTTCCAAGCGGCACTCCTGTTTCCGAACTGAGTGCTTCCGCGCAAATCTATAACGGCGCGCTGTCTGTTTTGCTGGTCCCGACAACCACCGCCACGGCGGGAACCTATTACTCGGTCGTTTATAGCAGCAGCAACGGGACCGTAAGCTGGACCGAAACCTGGCAGGTGCCGCCGAGCACCACCGCCTTAACGCTCAGTCAGGTGCGCACCAGCACAACTGAGGGCAGCACAGGCACAACCACCACCACCGGCACCGCGCAGTATGCGACGCTGCCGATTTCCATCTCCGAAGTGACCAGTCTCAGTGCCGACTTGAGCAGCATCACCAGTTCCATCGCCACGCTGAACACGCAGATTGCCAGCCTGGCCAGCAGCACCTCCGTGGCGACATTGCAAAGTACGGTCACCGCGCTGAGCAGCACCGTGTCCGGTCTCACCAGCACCGTGAATGGATTAACCACAACCGTGAACGGCTTGACCACCAGTGTCGGCACCAACACCAGTTCCATTGCCACGCTCACCACCAGCCTGGCGTCAACCAGTTCCACGGTCTCTGGATTGTCAACCACGCTGACCAGCCTGAGCAACACCGTCGCCGGTTTGCAATCGACCATTGATAATCTGAGCGCGTCCGGCGCTTCGGCTTTGTTTGTGGACGGAGAAACACCGGGCGGCGTGGTGAACGGAACCAATAATTCCTTCACGCTGGCCAACAGCCCCTCGCCCTCCGCCAGTCTGGCGCTGGTTCGCAACGGACTGCTGCAATCGCCGGGAGTGGACTACACCCTGTCCGGCATGACGATTACCTTCCTGAGCGTCAGCACGCCGCAAACCGGCGACATTTTGCAGGCCTCTTATCGCCTGCCCGGCACGTCGTCCACCACGACAAACTTCGTGGACGCGGCCACGCCCACCGGAACCATCAACGGCACCAACCTGACTTTCACGCTCGCCTACACTCCCAATCCCGTGTCCAGCGTGAAGCTTTACAAAAACGGTCTGCTGTTATCTCAGGCGTCTTCGGGCGACTACACCATCAGCGGATCCACCATCACCTTCAACAGCACCGCGACCACGCCGCAGACGGGGGACACGCTGGTTGTTTCCTACCGGCACTAAGAAACGATTGTCCCGATTGCTCACGTGAACTGGGCGGCCTGCTTAACTGCCGCCCAGATACTTTTTCAAATCGGGATGAAGCTGCGCCTGCATGGAAGGATCGTTGAAATTTCGCAGATCCAGCACGTGGGGCGGCAGAAAAATCTTTTTTTCCGCCGGTTCTCCGCGGATCGCTTTCACCGCCTGGGTAAATGCCATTTCTCCCATGCGAAACGGGTCTTGAATGACCAACGAATTGACCCAGCCTTCCTGCATCAGCGAAAGCAGCGTCGGGCTGGAATCAAACCCCACCAGTTTTGCCTTGCCGTGCCTGCCCTTCAGCGCCTGCGCCGCACCGGTGGACCCCGATTCGTTAGAACAGAAAATCCCATCCAGATCCGGATGCGCCGTCAGCATATTCTCCGTCACGGTTAACGACTGCGCAATGCTGGCCATGCCGTAACGTTCATCCAGAATCTGAATGCCGGGGAACTTCGCGTTCAGTTCATGCCGGAAGCCGTCTTCGCGGGCCGTGGTGGATGCGCCTCCAGGCACCGTCTTCACCATGACAATTTTCCCTTTGCCGTTCAGTAATTCACCCATGCGGTCCGCGCCCATTTCACCGCCCAGATAGTTGTCGGTGGCCACGAACGTCCGATAATTTTCCGAATCCATTCCCGAATCGTAAAGAATCACGGGTATTTTTGCTTCTGCCGCGCGGTCCACCACAATTTTGAAGGCCGACCGGTCCGAAGGCGCTAGCGCGATTGCGTCGACGTGCCGGTTGATCATGGTTTCCACAATCTGCATTTCGTCGGCGATGTCGGTCTCATTGGGCGGCCCGTCCCACACCAGCCGGACATGGTTTTCGAGCGAACTTTTCACCGCACCCGCATGCACGCTTTGCCAGAAAATGTCCGCGCTGGCTTTTGGAATCATGGCGACGGTGGTGATGTGCTCCCGGTTGCAGCTCAGCGTCAGCGAGGCGGCCATTAGCACGAATGCAAGAATTCTGTTCCCGAACATGGTCCGACCTATTGTACGGCTTGCTAGCATCACAACATGCGGGTGAAGGTGCTCTTTTTTGGGGTTTTGAAGGATCTGACGGGGCACTCCGAAGAGCTGGTGGAACTCGCCGAAGGCGTGACCATGGGATCGCTTTTCGAATCCTACTTTCATCGTTTCGAAACCCTGCGCGGCACGCGCTCGTCGATTCTATTTGCAAGGAATCGCGAGTTTACTTCCTCCGACACGATCCTGTCCGACAATGATGAGGTGGCGTTTCTGCCGCCGGTCAGCGGCGGGTCGCAGCCCGCGCCGCTGTTTCCGGAGCCAGACGGTCATTTGTTTGGCCTGACCCGGATGCCGATTGACGCGCGCCGCATGGCGGAACTCCTGCAGCGCCCCGAAGACGGCGCGGTGACGGTATTTGAAGGAGTGGTTCGCAACAATACGAAAGGCCGTCCCACGACGCATCTGGAATATGAGTGCTATGAACCGATGGCGCTCCAGATGATGGGCCGCATAGGCCGGGAAATTGCCGCGCAATTCGCCATCGGACATCTGGGGATGGTTCACCGGCTGGGACGTTTGGAAATTGGCGAGGCCAGCGTGGTGATTGTGGCCACCGCGCCGCACCGCAAGCCGGCTTTTGACGCCGCGTTCGAAGCAATTAATCGGCTCAAGAAAGAAGTGCCAGTGTGGAAGAAGGAGTTTTTTGGGGATGGGGCGGTGTGGGTCGATGGTGAGTGGGACGAGAAATTACTGGCGCTCCGTTAGCCTCGGTATGATTTCCGCCGTCTTGGTTTTCGCGCAATTTAAGCCGGCTGATCCGAAACCAGCGGAAGACACGCCTAATTTTTCCATCAAGGTGAGTCTGGTGCGTCTGCTGGTCTCGGTGCATGACGCATCGGGCGCGTTGCTGACCAATCTGAATAAAGAAGACTTCAAAGTTCTGGATTCCGGCAAGCCGCAAACCATTGCCGTCTTCGAGCGCAACACTTCGCTTCCGCTCTCCGTGGCAATTTTGATCGACACCAGCGGCAGCACCGAAACCAGCCTGCATTACGAAGTGTCCAGCATCCAGCATTTCCTGAGCACGCTGCTGGCGGGCGGCAATCCGCAGGACGCTTTCGCCTTGTACAGCTTCAACTGGCGCACCAATCTGGAAGCCGATTTTTCCCGCAGCGAGCGCCGCGCCGACCGCGCCCTGCACGCGCTGCATGGCGAAGGCGGCACCTCCCTTTATGACGCCATTTACCTGGCCAGCGACACGCTGGTCCATCGCGAAGGCCGCCACGTCATGATCGTCGTCACCGACGGCGGCGACACCACCAGCTATAAGCAGTACCCGGACGCGCTCGCCGCCGCCCAGCGCGCCGACGCCGTGCTTTACCCCATCATCGTGGTGCCTATTAACGCCGACGCCGGCCGCAACACCGGCGGCGAACACGCGCTGGTGACACTGGCGCAATCCACCGGCGGCAAAGCGTTTTATCCGGAAGGCGCCGATCAATTGAACAACGCCTTCGCCGATATTTTGCACGAACTGCGAACCCAATATCTGATCGGCTTTTATCCCCAGGATGTGCCGGAGCGCATGCATTCCTACCACGCGGTGAACGTCCAGATTCCCCGGCCCGCGCTGCGCATTTCCGCGCGCTCCGGCTATTATGAACCCTGATGACGGTTTATCAGGAACGCAAACAAGAGCTGGAGAAATACGAATTCATGATGGGCCTGGAGCGCGGGCGTCTGGCGGTCACGCTCGACTGCATCACCGACGCGCTGGTGCTCGTCGGCCAGCACGGCGTCTACTGCCAAAGCGCCCGGCAGCCGGGCAAACCGGCGATGGATATTCAGATTATTACCAAAGCGCTGAATGATGCGAAGGAACTGATCACCAGCGTAATGGAGCATAAGAAAAAAGAGCCGCCGCTGAATGTGGTATCCCACGAGACTTGAGAACGCAAATGAATTCAACATCGATCTTTGATCTGAGCCCCTCCGAAAAACTGCGGCTCGTTGAACACCTGCGGGATGACCTGGCAGCCGCTCCCGATGCTCTCCCTGTGCATGATTGGCAGAAGCAAGAATTGGAACACAGAAAAAGGAATCTACTGGAAAACCCCTGCCTCTGCCAGCCCCTGGGATGAGGTGAAGCGCCGGGTCAGTGTCCGCTAGAAAACTATCGGCTTTCCCACGCTGAGCGCTGCGCCGACCAATTCGCGCACCTGAGTTTCGAAACGCCGGATCATGCTCTCTTCATCCTGATCCATCCGGTGCAACTGTGCCAGTAACTCGATTTCGCCTTGAACCGCCAGCACTTGATCGAGATTCAGAAAGTCTCCTCCGTGTGTTCCGTTGTACAAAACCTTTCCCAGCAGGATTGGAAACAGCCCCGAGCTTTTTTCCAGAGTATCCCTCAGAAAGCTGACGAGCCCAATGTTTCCAATGCGGCAATAGATCAATTGTCCTCCGTGATGATCACAGCCACGTTCGCGCCACTCATGGTACAAGGCTTGCTCGGCACCGGAAGCATCCAGTCGAAGAAGTAGCTCACCAGTTTCGTCAAGGTAGACCAAGTCGGGTGGCGGATCATGTCTCAGATGTCCCTTCTCGTAGCAGTCGCAATACACTCTCGCATCCAAGCTCATATCCGCCTACTGCAAAAACGGATTATGCCGCTTCTCCCGCCCAATCGTCGTGCTCCGCCCATGCCCCGGAATCACCATCGCCTCATCCGGCAAACCCATCAACTGCCCTTTGATCGAGGCAATAATCTTCTTTCCATCCCCGCCCGGCAAATCCGTCCGCCCTACCGAATCCAAAAACAGCGTGTCGCCCGCCACCAGCTTGTTCTCCCGCGGTATCCAGATGCAAATACTGCCAGGCGTATGTCCCGGCGTCTCTCTCACCTGAAACTCCGCGCTGCCTAGCTGCAAAACCGTCCCATCCTGAGCGTGCGTGTCCACCTCGGTGCGCTCCGGCGTTTCCATACCCAGCCAAGTCGCCTGCACATCCAGCATGTCCAGCAGCATGTTGTCGCGTTCATTCATGTAAACCGGCGCACCCGTCTCCGCGCGCAACTTCGCCGCCCCCGCCACATGGTCAATGTGCGCATGCGTCACGATAATCGACTTCACTGTCATCCCATGCTTATCCAGCACTGCATGAATGTCCGCCAGATCGTCGCCCGGATCCACCACAATCGCTTCCTTCGTTTGCTCATCGCCAAAAATGGAGCAGTTGCATTGCAGCAAACCCACGCGCAGAATTTCGTGAATCATATGTTCGAATTTTGTCTGATAATCCGCAAATATTTTTCCGGCAATTTCGCCGGCCTGAACTCGCGGTTCAGCCACATATGCTTGGTCGCGCCGCGCGCCAGCAGGTGCCGCGTCCCGGCATCGCTGATCTCATAGCGAAACTCAACAATTCGCGCATTCGACGAGGCAATCTCCGTGGCAATCACAATCTCCTGATCGTAGCGCGCGGGCGCGACATAGCGGCATTGCGATTCCACCACCGACAGCAGCAGCCCCTCCGTCCGTTCCATGTCGTGATAATCAACGCCCAGCGCGCGCACCAGTTCCACGCGCCCAATCTCCATCCAGACGTAATAATTGGCGTAATAGACCACGCCCATCTGATCGGTCTCCGCGTAGCGCACGCGGCACTTGGTTTCGTGCATTCCGCTCACTTCGTTCCCGGAATCCGGTCGCGGTACTTCGGCCAGTTCTTCACCAGTTCCGACACCACCACATTCCCCACGCGCCAGGCCGATTCCAGCGCCGGACGATAACCCGCGTAGCCTTTGGTCTCGTTCATCCTCAGTTCTTCGGCAGGCGTAACGCCGGGCGGGGGCTGATCATAATCGCTGGCCGTGCGCAGCACCAGCACGCGATTCACATCCACGCGCCCGGTCCGCGAAACAAAAGTCAGCGCCTGCAAAATACCGGTGTCTTCCATCGCCGTCATCACGAAATTGCCTTTGCCGTCGGTGTGATACCTCACCCAATCGTTCGCCCACTCGTCCAGAAAATGGCCGCTCCAAAAAGTAGACGCCGCCAGATCGTCGCCTTTCAAAACAAAGGGCGGACGCCGGGCATTAGCTTGCGTGAACTGCTTGCGCTCGGCCTGCATGGCGGGTGTGTCCGTCAGTTGAGTGTGTTCGGTCAACTGAAACGCCCAGTCAACAAGGCCCGGGTTCAAATGGTAGGCCTCGCCCATGTCGGAACCCTGATGCGGCTGCTCATACGGCACGGTCTTGTGCATCGGCACATAGCCCGTCTTCCAGTCTTTCGGAATTTCGCGGCTGTCGATCTCATACGAAAGATCGCCGTCGACAACCCACTCGGCCCACGCGGCCGAACCCAGGGACGCATCCCGCGGATCCACGCCCGCAATCCCCGCCACCAGCCAGTAAGCCTTGCTCAAATCGAAACGCGGATCCAGCGCCAGCGCTTCCATGCTGGCCGCCGCGCGTGTGTTGCCCACGCCCGCCAGAATGCCCAGCACACCCTCATCATTCATGCGCAAATTGTGGTTGCCTTGCGGGAAGGGAAAGATCTTATCCAGATGATTGCGCTCCACCCAATATTGATACTCGCCAGGAGTGTCGCCCGTGTCCGCGCCCGGCTCAAACAGCGCAACGACAACCACTTTGACCGGAATCGGTTGCTGCGCACAGGTGATGGCTACGAACGACAGAAAGGTGACAACGAAAGCGGCAGCGCGGGTCATCCCGGTATGGTAGCCGATTCAGCCTTTTGCGGCCATCTCTTTCCAGCTTGCTTCGTCGTGCCCGATGCTGATTAATTTTG
>Ga0116231_10011132_pt1 | contig 14021 bp, 9 predicted proteins | sample S1TSphgellanicum_2_FD_89695 | JGI IMG/M metagenome (GOLD analysis project Ga0116231, IMG submission 89695) | Host-associated microbial communities from peat moss isolated from Minnesota, USA - S1T2_Fd - Sphagnum magellanicum MG | ecosystem: Host-associated > Plants > Peat moss > Unclassified... | reverse complement strand
TACCTACCAAACCCCACCTACATGGCTACACCTACTTACATGGTTGCGACTCCAATAAACCTCCAATGGTCAACAATGATGAGGAAATAATAAAATGAAAGTATTGCATGCAGCTTGGTCTTGTTCACTCAAACAAATAAATAAGGGGACAATTAAAGTATTTGACACACCCTATATAACAATATTGCAAGTTTTGCTTAGAAAATGTTTTCCATGGGGTTATTGCAAACCAAGTGGATAATCAAAACAATACATAACTCTAGTTCAATTTCGACGCATTTAATGTAGTACTCAAGTTCATAAAACAAAATATTCAATGAACGTGCAATACCTCATTCTAGGTATCTTAAAATAGTTTGAGCTCCATATCCTATCTTTTGAAACTTGGAAAGGTTTTGTGTAGCCTTAACAAAACCTAGAAGGAATGCAATACCTTCATTAAGATACATTATAACACCATGGGCTGAATTATTTTGGTCCAGGCTATTAGAGGGGTATTGTTCATGCCCAAAAGGACTCACTAAACATGCAATACCCCATTTAAGGTATCCTAGAAATAGATTGGCCTCCATAACATATATTTTGACAAGTGGAGGGGTATTGCGTAGCCTTATGAAAACCAACAAGGAAACCAATACCCTCATTAGTTATATTTTTTAATTAAACACCATGGGTCTATGCTATTAAAAAGGTATTGTTCATGGCCAAAACTACTCAATACATATCTAATACCTTTCACAGGGTATCCCAAAAATACATCGAGTTTCGTAACATATCTTTTGACAAGTGGAGGGCCATTTGTGTAGCCTTATGAAAACCAACAAGGAAACCAATACCCTCATTAATTGTATTATATAATTAAACACCATGGGTCTACGTTATTGGAAGGGTATTGTTCATGGCCAAAACTACTCAATTCATTTGCAATACCCCTCACAGGATATCCTAAAAATACATTGGGTTTCATAACATATCTTTTGAAACTTGAAAGGGTATTGCATAGCCCTACCAAAACCTAAAAGAAAAGTAATACCCTGTTTGGGGCATTCAATAAACACCATGGGTTAAATTATTTCAGTCTAGACCATCAAAAAGGTATTGCTTATGGCAAGGAATACTCAATGCACATGCAATACCCCTTGTAAGGTATTCTAGAAATCCTTTGGGCTCTATAACATATCTTTTGAAACTTTGAGGGGTATTACATAACCTCACCAAAACCTACAAAGAAACCAATACCCTCATTAAGGTATTTTATAATTAAACACCACGGGTGTATGCATGGGTCTATGTTATTGGAAGGGTATTGCTCATGGCCAAAATTACTCAATACACCTATAATACCCTTTTCAAATTATCCCAAAAATACATTGGGCTCCATAACATATATTTTGGAACTTGGAGGGGTATTTCATAAACCTAGCAACATTTACAAGCAAAATAATATCTTGTTTGGGGTATTTAGTAAACACCATGGGCTAAATTATTTTGGTCTCAACTATCAAAGGGCTATTGTTAATGGCTAGTAGTATTCAATAAACATGCAATACCCCTTGCAAGGTATCCAAAAAATCCTTTGGGTAATTCTATAAAATATTTTTGAAACTTGGAAGGTTATTGCATTACCATACCAGAACATAGAAGGAAAGCAATACCCACATCATTTTATAATAATATCCTAAACCATGAAACAAAAGGTCATGCTTAACATTTCTTCAATGATGTACATTTGAAATTTTTCCTTCTTAAAGTTTTAAACACATTTCAAAAAATAAAAAAATAAAGTTTACAATTTAATAAGATTTTAATCTTTAAAACAAAATTAAAGTGCATGAATTTTTTTTTTAATGGTTCACATAATAATAAATGATATTTCCCATATATTAATCCTATTTTGTGATTGAAATTTTATTTTTTATGATGTATAATATTGGTTTAATATTGGTATAAATATACTGTTATTTTTAACATATCGAATAACACATTATGTATAATTAAGTATACTATGGAATTATATTGTTGACTCATTTTAATACATATAATATCTTCGTATTTATTTTAATAAGATAAAAATTGATTAAATTGTATATATAAACCCATGGTTATTTATAGTTCAAAATTTTTTTAATGAACTTTTTTTTTAATGAGAATTTTAAAATTCCAAATGACAATTATTAACATTATCAGCTTTATGGGTAGAGAAATGTTATAACAAACTTAAAAGTAAGCATCCTCCTTCCAATAATTGATCTTATTTTATACGATTTATAACTTGTGTGTTGCACCCACTTATCTGACTTATCATGAGACTTCGTTTTCAAATTTTCTACAAATGGATACCCATCTCTTCTTTGCTCAAGAACTTTTCTTCTCAAATTCTTTACAAATTGGTACCCATGTTTTTTTTTTCCAAGATCTCTATGAAACTACAAATTACAAATCCAAATCATGAACATATCAAACCTATTCAAAGCTCCATAAAATCAACGCAAGTTTGAAGCTCCATTAATAAATTTTCTTTTTGAACAAATCCATTGCTAGCCAACCCAATTGATTTAAATCAATTAAATTTGAAGCTCTGGCTTGAAATCAACCATGCCTTGGAAGCTTTATGGAAGTATTTGAGTAATCATGTGTGATGGTGTTATGTTAGACTATATTTTTGTGTTTTGCTCATTCTACTTATGGTGGATTGCTTGTAGGGTATAATGAGAATGGGAGTACTAGTAGTGTGAAGGTGATGAGTCATGTTGACATGCTATTGTGGGCCATGGATCATCCACCACCCACAAAGATGTATGTGATATTAACCTTGTAGGATGGTGGATTCAAAGATATGGTACATTAGTTACACAATCGGAGGTATGACATCTTGGTGGCTGACATTTTTCCTACATATTTATTCTTCAATTTATTTCCAAAGTAGTCACAATAGCAACAACAACAGCTAAAACATTTTACAACAACAATAATGGTTACAAAAATTAATAATGCGATGCTTGAAATTCAAATAGCAAAGAATATTATTATTTTTCTACTGCAACTTCCTTGAAAAATGTAACAACATCATCATCAAATGGAAAAGAAAAAGAATAGTACAAAAAGAAACTTAACAAAAAAAACCAACTAACTTCCATTATGTTCCAAAGTTTCCTCCTTTTCCTACAACGATAGTTCAAATTCCTTGGCCGCCAGAAAATCATCATCAACAAAAATTAGTGAAGACCCACAAACCCACACACTTCTTCTCCAATCTTCCACTCCATTTTGAAAACACTAATCATCTTTCCTTAAGTTTTTTGCATCCTTTAGGGTTTTTGAATTTTTACCACTTGAATGATTTCAAGCATGCATACAACATAAAGTTTGTTTCAAATGACTAGTTGATCCATGAATCCCTCTAAAAAGCTTGTTGGGAAACTTGTCCTCATCATCAATAATGGAAGGAACCAACCATTTACAGAAAAACCTTGACAATATTTGATGACAAAATTATGGATGTTGTTGTGACAGGGGCTTCATTTGTTTAATCAATCGGCTCAAAATTACGATATTATCACACCATATCCCTTGCTAATTTTGCAACAACAAAATAAAGGTAACAACCTCATGAATGGCCATAATAATAGGCAAGTCTTAGTTATAGTTTTAGGTTTTAGTTTTAACTCCAGTTTTAATTTTAAGTTTTAGTTTTAATTGTCAAAAATATTGTGATTTTTGTGATTTTTTATCGATTCTTTGTGAGCATGAAGATCAGATGACTATTAAAAAATCACATTGGATATTTGTTCAAATGAACATTTTTCACACCATATGGATATTGGCATAAACACAAGACAAATTACTAGCTACAACAGAAGTTCATAACCAAGGTTGTCCAATTGATTAAAATGTCGACATTAACCAAATTAGACAACCTAGCCTAACATAAATAATAAGTTAGTAGGTTAATTATTATGTGACCTAACCTTATATATATTTAGTAATATTATAAAATTATATTTTTTATTCATTTTAATTTATGTAATGTCTTAATATTTACTCAAAATAAGATGAAAATTTATTAAAATTTATATTAAATGTAATTATATATATACCCATTGTTATGTATAATATAATTTGGTTATGATGTTTTTAATTTTCAAAGATAATTGAAATTTTCCCAAAGATGTAAATTGTGTTTGTGTTTCATTTATTTTTGTTTGAATATTTGGCTTTAATAATGACCCAATTTTCTCCTTTTTTAGAATAGAAAAGAATTGAACATAAACCCTGATTGAAGGTTTAGGAATGAAGGTTTTAATTGAATTTTAAAATATAAGTATCTAATATTATGTATGTTTGGTCAATGTAATTTTTTTAACTTTATGTAAAATTTAATTTACAGTATATGAAATAATGATCTACTTAATTAATCAATGTGTGGGTTTATTTTTAAATTTTCATTTTTAAATATATAACATCTTATTAAAATTTTATGTTAAAACTTTTAAATAAACATTAAATATAGTTGAAAGATATTTTCAAACTCATAAATAATAAAAATGGACCAATGAAAAATTGTTGGTATATGTACATGAGAGTATTGTAATATTGGCCACATTGATGGTATAAAGTCATTTCAATAAAGTTTTGATGTGTAATTGCAATACCTTCATTTGTACCATGGTTTAAAATATTGTCACAATATGGTGTGGGTATTGTATTACTTTTAGGTTTTGATAAGGTTATGCAATACCCCTCCAAGTTTCATGGTGAATGCAAATATCCCAAGATGATGCATATATTGCATTTAAACTCCATAATTTTGTTCAAGTGGACATTTTAACATCAATGTGAAGAACTTTGCAATACCCTCATTTCTTTGAATCAATATGTTTAGCATCATATAGTGAGCATGGAATAAATATTTTAAAAACATTTTTTTATTTCATGGTTTATGATGTTATCACAAAATGATGCAAGTATTACTTGCCTTCCAAGTTTCAATAAATATGTGATGGAGCCCGAATAATTTCTAATATACCCTAAGAGAAGTATTGCACATGCATTGTGTAATTATGGGTACAAGTAATATCGCTCCAATAACCTAGACCAAAATAATTCAATCCATAGTGTTTACAAATTACCCTCATGAGAGTATTACATTCCTTCTATATTTTGTTTAGGCAATGCAATACCCTTTTAGGAGGCCATGGTGTTTGCAAAAAACCCCAAATAAGGTATTGTTTTCCTTCTAGGTTTTGGTATGGTTATGCGATACCCCTCCATGATTCTTTAAATATGTTATGGAACCAAAGGAATTTTAATATACCCTAATAGGGGTATTGCATGTGCATTGAGTAATTATGGGTTCAAGCAATACCCCTCCAATAACCTGAACCAAAATAATTCAATCCATGGTGTTTACAGACAACCCTCATGAGGGTATTGTTTTCCTTCTAGGTTTGAACTTGTTATTTTTTGGGGGTAAAGAGAGGTTTTTTGGTTTGAGTGGAGAATTAGAATCAATGTTTTGATAATTTCATCAAACATACATATAAGAATGTGTGAGAATGTATTTCTAACTATTAACACAAAATGTTGTAAAGTCAAAGTAAAATACCTTAAATAAATAAAAATGGTTGACATGTGTTATAAAAAATTAAGTCCAAAACAACCCCACCCTAAATAGGGAACATGTCATAATGGTAAATATGTGGTTGCCTTAAAAATAAATTATTACTCTAAATAATTACTAAGAGGGTCATTGCATTCATGGTGGTTTGTTTTCAAATAATTTGCAACTTATTTTGCAACTCGTAAATAAGATGATCCCTATAACTAAAAAAAAAAACCCACCTAGATCTCAATTCAAAATATTGCTCAAGTCATCTAGATCACTAAGCTATATAATTCCAACTTTCAATTTACTCCATGATGATAATGAATTTTAATTCTTGGAAAAAACAAATTCACAAAATCATTCATGCAATCCACACATGCATCCTATTATATATTTCTACACCTAAGTAAAAATCATACTAAAAGATTTTAGGTATTAATCAAGATCTATCATCACCTTGAGGCCGACAAAGAAAGTGTGAAATTGGGCACCCTAGACATTGGCAGGTTCAGTTTCATTGAGATGTCGTGATGCCACTACAGCCACTAAAGAAGAATCCATACCTTTAGACAAAAGCACTCCAAATGGCACATCAGTCATGAGCCTCTTGATAACTGCTTGTTAGGTCATGTTTGACCACACCCATATAATAGGTTTTCATCAATATTAGATTTGCAAGCTCAAGTAAAAATTCCTTACAATAATGATTCCCCAATCAATCTTCAGCAAATTCTTTTTCAAATTTTTTGTCAAACTCTCTCCATGAATTTCAAAATAGATTTGTGTTTTTGAAGCTTGTGACAAATCCTAGATAACATGGATGGAGAGAGACACAAACAAAGACAAACAACAGAGAATCAATGAGATGAAAAAAACGTGGGTGCAAATCAATCACCTTCGAGAAGGTAACATGGAACACAATTGGATCATATGGAGTGTAAAGGATGATGAATTCTGAGTACTAGGATGGGTTGAAATATCTATGAAATCTTCTTGCATGCACCAAAAATGATCAAATAAAAATTTCAAGAAACTTGAACATTTGGCATGATCAAACATGGCCTGAAGGAACTTGGAAATTACTCTAAAAAATAGAAATTTAAAACAATTTGTAACAAGAAGTTTTGATTTTCATTTAGATTTTGTAACACAAAGTTCTTGTTTGCTTTTGCTTCTAACTTGATTTGTTGGAGCAGATGATGTGGCTTGGTGGGGAAATCTCAAAATGTTCACAACCATCCTTCAACTCCTTCATCTCCAAGGTGAAATACACAGCCCCTACACCACAAAAAAACGAGCAAATGACAAGATCTCAATCCATGTTGATTAAATTCTTACCTTCAATTCTCTTGCTTCGATTTTACAAGAGTAAGTCTTGTTGCTACAAGCTGGGATGGAGTTGTAGGAATGAAAGTTGATGGAGCTGGTACCATCGGTTCCCCAACTAGGTAAAGTGGTTCTATGTTGGGAAAAAAACAATATTTCTTTGCAGCAAAAAAAAAAGAAAAAAGATGACGACACTATTGTTGTTTTTATCTTCGCAACAAGAAGAAACAGAAGAAGACAACGGTGACATCGTTGTCATCTTCTTCATAGCAAAAAAAATGCAAAAAATAAGAAAGGAGGAGGAGGAGAAGGGAGCTTACCTTCAAACTCCCACTTCTGCCACCACCTTGAAGCTCCTCTTGCTAGGGCACTCTTGAAGCTCCCAGCCCTCAAAGCTCCTATGGATTTCATGGTTCTGAAGCTCTGAGCTACTCAATCTTTCTCTAGGTCGAAAGCTTTGGCGATGGAAGTGAGCGCAAAAGGAGGTGGGTAGGGAGGGGGTCACCAGGATGGGAGAGGTAGATGGGTCGATAGGAAGAAGGGGCGGTAGGTGGGTTGGGGTAGGTAGGAGCTTCCCAAAAAGAAAACTTGAGGTCAGGGGTGGGCAAAGTGATTAAAAAACTGTTCCCAGAAAAAAAAAAAATTGAGCTAGGGAAAAAAATCTAGCTGGGAAAAAAAGGAGCAAAAGAAAAATATATATACTGACCAAGTAAACTGAACCGTGGGGCACAGCTTCATCCCATCCATGAAATGGATAGGGGAGGTATTTGATGCCTAATGGGGGTTGGTAGATGGTAAATACATGTGGATGGTTAGAGCATGTCCAGCCTGCAAAATTATTTCACATCCAAGTTTAGTTATTTATTTTTTTCCAACCCCACCATAAATCTAAAACAAATACGGGTGTGCAGGTGGGACACTACTAATAGCAAAGCGCCTAGACCAATCATTATGGATGGCATGATTGACACACCACCCAGGATGGATGGCCGGTGAACAGAAATACAATGAAAGAGTGTTTCACGTCCACCCGCCATCCATCCTGCCTGGTGTGCTGGTGGGTGTTTTTTCGACTCCGGCTGGTGTCATGTGCAGTGTTTTTTTTTTTTTCTTTTTCTGCTGCGAACTGGGGCAAAATTTCGCCCTCCTCTGGGGAGCCGCGACCACCACAACAACAGGAGTTTTTTTTAACTCCAATTTGCTACACGCTATTCGTGGATGAGGTTTAATAGGGTGCCAGGTTGCAGCCAGCCACAAAATAAGTTTTGCTAGATTTTTACTGTTTAGGGTAGTTTTTTTTCAAATCTTTTAGCCATTAAAGCTAAGTTTTCTGTGGGATCGTCGTTACTCGTGCTAAATCTCTTGTGGGTTGATTGTCACCAGTGCCACATCACAAAAATGATAAAAGAAAACCACTAGTCATGTGTGGGGGGCACTTTGTACTTTGGTTCTCTTGCCTTTGGATCAGGTCTCTTTCTATATTTTTTATTTGTAGCACAAGTGGCAAGGGTAGGTGTGAAGGCGAAGTCCCATATGGATATTTGTTGAAAAAAAACCAATGTGATGTGATAAAAAACTAAAAATTGGTGAAGAGTTTTGAATTGGTAGAGACAACTTGTTACTTACACAATTTAGTGGACAAAAGCAAACTCCAAGTCAATATATTTGTTCAGGTTTTTTGGTTTCTAACATGCAAATTGGTGATGCAATTAAGCAACATGCAACATTTGTTAGTAGAGAAAAAATTGAATGTAATTATTAATTTTAATCACCTTGCAGAGGATTTGAATCCCAATCACAAGGACCCTGCCCATTATAACACAATGTACCTATAACAGTCATTAAGTTACTATCACAGAAATAATTTGCAAAATACTAGTTACTAAATCAAAAATTCAAACTTGATATACATGTAATAATATATATCATGAGAAAAAAACTATGACTTGTAAAAGCATAGCCAACCATGTTCAAAATACATCGGAAAAACCTACATGTCATAACAAAACTATAAAGCACTTAGCACCAACATGCAGAAGTCAAAACATTAAAAAAAAACTACAACAAAAAAATAAATTGCAATTACAACTTTTAGTAATTGTGCATTCATTCCAATTCTAACCTTGTCGTCATCATTTCAATCTACAATAGTAGTTTGGAAAGGGAGAAAGTCCTTAAGGAAAAATCTTGAATAAACATGTGAATGACAATGTTTAGATGTTCTACCAATCAATTCTTAAGTTTGGACTTCGTGAGGGTCAGTGTTGAAAAGGTTCTTTCATCTCCAACACTACCAATGACTTGGACAATGGTCAATTGAACAAGCTTCATGAACTCAAAAAGACAAATTAACAACAAATTGTTTGTGGCAAGTTCATGCCATGAATTAGTGACTAACTTTTTATCTTTGGGCTTTACCATGGCGTTAGGATCTTGAGTTTTCATGATCAACTTGAAAAAAAATGTTTATAGATTTAAATATCTGTTGAAAGTGGCTCAAAAACCAATGAACTAGATGTGCTAAGTTTCTTGGATGTATAATAGTGTTGTTTGATCAAGTTTTGATGAATTACAAAAGTGGATTCACAATTTGGTTTTGACCAATATTGTGGGTAAATGACCCAAAAAACATTCATCAATTCATGGTCCATAAACTTGTGCTCCAATTCAATGACCAACAGATCACATGGAACAATGCATTAGGCCTTCACATGCAACATAGTTGTTTCAAAACCCTTGAGCAAGTAACTAGAAAATGGATGCTAGCCTAGGGGGGTCACTTCCATTATATTACAAATGATGTGCAAATAATATAAGTTGACACTTATTAAAATAAATAAAAATTATAATTTATTTCAATGGAAATAGAATGCCAATAATACATTTTGAGAATATATTTATAATATACCTAGGTCCAAATTCTTTAAAGTGTACCACTAAGGACAAAAAAAACTTAATCCTTAATGGATTTTTTTTTTGTCCTATATTTTGATTCTCATCAATATTAGTGAATCAAAATGTGTCAAATATTTTATAAGTACTATATTTTAAACCACTAAAATTTTAGATTCCATCAATTTCATCCATTTTGTGTCTTTGCATCATTAAATAGAACTATGTAAAAAAACAAAAATTAATGTGACATTGTGACAATATTTTTGTATTCTTTAAAAAATTTGGACCTTAAAATATGTTAGGAACATGTCATTATTTCATAACATATTAAAAATATCCTTTTACCTCAAGTGCTTCCTAAAATATACAAAGAATGACCTCCCCAAGGTTGTTAGTCAAAAGATCAACATATTGAACCTTGTGGGAATGTCCAATAATATAAGTCAATTACCCAATCTTTGCAATCCTATTAAATATGTTTGTAACCACATCAATAAATTTTGTAACATGGAAGGAAGTTTTTGAACCTCCATAAATTTTGTACAAATCTATTTAACAAATTTTGACAACATCAATGTAGGTACAAAAAAACACATTCCTAACCTATTTAAATTTCAATAAAGTATTAATAAATTTCAATATGGACAAAATACATGAGGTGAAAACACATTAAAAATACCAAAAGCACCAAAGTAAAAGTCCTTTTCCAAGGACTATACATAACATATGTCATTTTTGTGTTGGTTTATAATTTCAATTTTTATATTTTGAATATTTAATTTAACATTACATGTTAAATATAAATTGATTTTGATTACGAATTGATTTTATGTCATGTATATTATGCATTCATGCCCTATATCCCATAAATATGAACAAGTTTTGTTAAAACCACATTTTCAAAATCCATAATTTTCAAAGTCAAAAACACTTTGAGCCAAATGTGTTCAAATGGTTATAAAAAAAAAATTCATTAGTTCAAATCCTTTTGCCCTTCTAATCATCAATATTAAAATCCTCTTCAATTTTCAAAAGGAATGGTGCACATTTAGTATAAAAAAAAAGATGTTTAAAAAAAAAAAATTATCCACTTTCAAGGTTTGAATGTTTTGAACATGCAAAACAATTTTGATTTGTGTCAAGCCTTGAGCATGTAAACTTTGCAATTAATGGAAAATATTTCAAAAAAACATTATGACAATCCAAACTATTATGTTTCCTTTTCAAACATACAAAAATATAATTTGAACAAATGTCCATTCACTTAGGTGGCTCCTTTGACTATGTTTTACCCCATGGCAAGCCCAAAATCATATCAATGTCACATAAATTCAACAAATTAGCCTTGTCCAACTTCATTAAACTACGATCAGCTACAATTTTAACAATCAAAATCTTGTATTTTTTCCCAACACATTTCAAGGGTTGAAACGTGTTGATCCATCTTGTTTTCACCTTTTGAAAAGCCTTCAATTTTATAATTTCTACAATTTCTGCAAATTTGGGGAATTCAAGATGGTCTTTTGGGGAGCTAAAAAAATACCCATATAATATTTTAAGGAGAATCCCCTCCAATTCAGAAACCATAGGCATTATCAAAAAATTCAAAATTGCAAGGTTGGTTTTGTGTGCCATACAATGGATCCCAATGAAGTAGGGTGCTTGTTCAATCCTCATTAGAATAGTAGTTCTAAATCTAACCAAAACTTATGTGACTTTTAGATAAACCACCAAATTTCATAAAAATGGAAAAAATGACAATTTTGATATTAATGGCAATCCCACCTTCAACCGATACAAACACACATTTCCAAGTTGCCACCACATAGCAGTGCATGGAAATTCAATTTTGGTTATCGATTGTAATTATTTCATTTGCAAAAAAGGAAAGAAAACTTGAAGCTAAAATTATTTCCTTAGCAGCAATCAACACAACATGATGTAAGCTTTCAACAATTTCCCAACAAACTTAATTGCTTCAACGTTTGGATGGCTAGTTAGGCATTTTTAGGAAAGCAAACAAAGATTGCATTTGTTCATATTTTATCATAGGCCTACTTTGAAAAAACAAATAAAAAATGAGTGCAAACTTAACAAGCTTATTTTTATCTTTACCACAATAGTTGCAAATGCATATTGCACCATAAAATCCCTACCTTTGACACATATAAACATTCATTGACACTATAACAAAAGGTGTCCTTGTACACCAAGTGATATCACAAGATTTTGAATGACTTCATTGGCTATAATGAACAAGACTCAGTGGGGATGTAATGAATTCAATAGTCTAATGAACGAGGACAAATGAACTACACACACATTTTGAAGTAATGTGAGCACATGCTAGTTTGTCTTTAAAAAATAGTGTTCCCCTACTTTTGCTAAATTAATAATTGAAATAAATGCTTGTTTTCGACGATCATGTTTCCACAAAAAAATTAATTTCAATATTCAAAGGTTATGGTGCCCTTCAATCTTGCTATAGACTTTGCATTTCACCTAATGCACCATTGATTATACCCAAGTTAATTTGTAAGGCCCATGCATGTTGGAATTGACAATTCATTTCATACAATTTTTTTCATTTTTTATTTTTCTCTACTTAACTTGTGTTTAGATTAGATCAATAATAACACAATCAACATTAGCTTCAAGACATTGGTTAAAGCTAACATTGAGGGTAATGACATGAACTAGGATATGATCCCAAAAAAAATTGTGCTTGAAATTCTTCAACAAATTTAATGATAACATGGTGAAGACATTTGACAAAGATAATGCATCTAAATTCAAGAATAATGATGATGTAGTTGACAAAAAATATCACAAACTACTAACACCCATAATAAGCAAATGCAAGTGTAAACTATTAAACCTTAATTACAATAATTATGAATCATGACTCCAAAGTTGAACATCCTAAAAGGCCAAAGCTAGGTTTCAATTCCATGTTCCAAATAGTAAAGCTCGATATTCAAAGTGGGTGGTGCCATAGTAAGCTTCCAAATTGAAAGATGCAAATTTTTGTACCCAACAAACCTAGAAACCAAAGACATTACAAGTACTAAACTTCAATGTGAGTTTTGAACCATTGTATTAGTGTTGCTTGTTGTGGTTTATTACTCATAATAACTCCCCCTTTGTGCATCATGAACATTTACACTTGTTGTAATTTGCTACTCATAGTCTCCCCCCTTGGGCATCATGAATGTTTGTGTTTGTTGTAATTTGCTACTCATAATAACTCCCCCCTTGGGAATCATGAATGCTTGTGTTTATTGTAGCTCATTATTCACAATAACCCCCCCTTGGGCATTATAAACACAAGTGACAAAACTTGATGGCATCGGGTTGCAAAAGTTCATAAATAGAGACGACAAAAGGGAACACAAAAGTCAATGAAATCAATGGTGACCCCCTCCTAGTTGATATTGGGGATTTGACAAAAGCAATGAGGAAGATTTGCCAAAAAGAAAAACCCTAAACCTTAAGGTGGAGCAATCCAATGTTGGTGGAGTATCAAAAAGTCACCTAGGTATCACTAGGGTATCCCAATTTGATCCATTCCGGGCATCAACCCTTATGATACCCACATTAATGCCCTAATCACCAATTCTCACACAAATGAAAACCAATAATGGTGAAATTTAGTGAACTTGGATCCCCTTCCAAATATTAAAATCTAGGGGGGTGAATTTAATTCCCCTAGTTCCAATTCTTAAGTGGGGGGGGGGTGCTATAAATTTTTTTCTTGAGTCAAGTTTAAATTTAAGGTTTTGGGCGACATTGCATTTGCAATGACACTTTGAGCATTACCCTCCAAGGATAAAAAGGACCAGTCATCCAAGCCAATGGTCCCATTTTTTTTTCACTTACTATTGGTTGTCATTTGCTTTTGCCTCTTGTTGTTGTTCATCACTTGTTTTCATCATGCTTGATGTTCCTCGTCCCTTGTTTTCACCACTTTTTGCTAATGTTCATCACCTCCTACTATTTGTCACTTGTTGTTGCCCATTGCTATTGTTTATCACATGTTATTGTTTGTTGCCTACTATTATTACTTATCATCATCACCCTCCTCTAAAATACTAAATGCCCCAACCCCCCCCCCCCCCCCCCCCCCCCCCCCCCTTTCTTCTATTTCTCTCATTTCTTTTTCTTTTTTTTTTTGTTTTTTTTTTTTTTTTTTTTT
>Ga0116231_10011131_pt1 | contig 14022 bp, 8 predicted proteins | sample S1TSphgellanicum_2_FD_89695 | JGI IMG/M metagenome (GOLD analysis project Ga0116231, IMG submission 89695) | Host-associated microbial communities from peat moss isolated from Minnesota, USA - S1T2_Fd - Sphagnum magellanicum MG | ecosystem: Host-associated > Plants > Peat moss > Unclassified... | reverse complement strand
TAAATCTCTATTGAAAGGAAACTACAACATGATTCTCACAACACAAAACATAACATCAAGAACTCCTCAAGGTTCTTGTCACATGAAATACACAAACTTGTGTGATGAAGAAAAGAGAGCCAAACCATCAACACCAAGGTGTTTAACTAAAAGATCAAACCACAAATAACCAAACTAATATAAGTAAAGAAATTAATTCAACCTTATGGAAGTAACCTAATTACTTTCCTACTCTAGTAACTAAGGAAACCTAACTAGTTGAGCTTGAATTCTCAACAGAACTCCAGTTTGTATACATGTTTTGAACTTTTGTTGTTTTTACACTACCCTATAACTACATATGTATTCATCATCTCCCATTGTTTGGACTATGTGTGGTGTAGGGTGCCATGGGTTGGGAGGTTGAATCATAACAAAATAGATCATAACAAAATAATAAAAAACTACCTATGGTTTCTACCTTAATAGTAAGGTTCCACACCATGTGTAAGTTACACACCCCTAGATAGCATGTTGCACATCCTTTGCATAACATGTTACATCCCACTACATACCATGTTAGCCGTGCATAAAAAATTACATTTTATTTACATGTCACGTTACATACCCCTCCATGCTCGTGACATACCTTTCATGGCATGTTACATACCATGTTACACATGCATAATATACATTACATAACCCCTACATACAACATTACATACCCCTACATGCTTGTGACATACCTTGTATAACATGTTACATATTGCAAATACCCTCTGACATCCAAAATACCTTTAAGTTGCAAGAGGAGCACTTATGACTGCAAAGATTTTAGATTTGGGCAATGCATTGAAAAAGGAAAATATAGACCAATAATCACCAAATTGGGCAACATATTTTGTTCAAACAACATTAATCAAAGTTATGTTTGACCTTTCTATAAACTACAAATATACATTTAACCATGACAATATATGTTTATGTACATATAAGTAGATGTTGAATTTTTAAGGTTTGAGTTAGATTGGTTGTTTATATAACTAGGTAGGATTCATACATCTATGTTGTTTTGTGGCCCTTGTTTGTAAGGGTTGTAATTCTCTTGGTTTTCATATATTGCATTCTTTATGGGAAAGAAAGGAAAAAGTTGCAATCATGAATCTTCAAGTAGGTTTTAAAACGACCAAAATTGCAATTAAATATAATAGTTAATTTGTTATTCTTATGGAGTATTAGTTTATTATGTTATTTCAAATTCAGCCCATCTTGTTGAATATAATGTTCATGCTACAAGACATGTGCACCATTGTTTGATATTTTCAAAATGTTTCGCTAGGGGAATCTATCAGTAAATATTTTTTATAACATTATCAAACTTGAACAACATTCATGACATTCTTGCCATGGATTCAAGTTTTGTTGCAATCAAAAACAAAGGAAAATGAAGGGCAAATAAGGTTAAAAGATCACTCCGGTTAAAATAGTAATTTGCGGGGCACTACAAGATTTCAAGGTACTACCTACCACCTACCTACCTATCAACCTACCTACTGAGTACCTAGTAGGATGGACTTATATACCTACTAGATATAAACCTACATACTTATCTATCTACCTACCAAGTCTATAAACCCTGCTTACCTACCTACCTACTTAATACCTACCTATATACCTAGCTAGTACCTACCTACCTATCATTAATGAAATCTTATAACCAATTATACATTAGTTGAATTAATTCATGTTTATATAAATGTTTATTAACTCGTTGAAATTTTTAATAAGTATAAAAATATTATTTAATAACTTTAAATTACTATGGTGGTTAATTAATTAGTATTTAATTAATATTTTGAATAGTTCATTATTTAATTTCTAAATTATTGAATTGGACTTTTACGATTAATGTCCTACCTACCTACCCTACATACCTACACACGTACCTACCTACTTTATGTACTTACCTACACACATACTTACTTTACATACCTACCTACATATCTACCTACTTTATGTACCTACCTACTATTAGGCACCTACCTACCTTGTTATGGACCTACTAAGTAGGCAATACATACGTTCCTACCTACTACCTACCTACTATTACGTCTAGGTACTACTTACCTATTACCTACCAAGCTAGATAAGTTCTACATTGTTAAGTACCTAGGTATTGAACTAGGTAGTTAGGCTAGGGTACTTGTAAAATAGGTAATTAGGAAAAAAATCCCTACCTTATTGTAAGGTCAATTTCGTCATTAAATAATCCTCAAAATAGTGAAACAAAATTTTGTGAAATATTAAGTTGACATGTTGAAAATCATCATAATTATCATATCTACAATGTGAATAATTTCATTATTCATATCATAATATTATAGTAGATGATGGAAAAACCTATAATTTCAAAACAAAAAAAAAACAAATACATTTTTTGGAAAAAAAATTTTCATTTTGTCAATGTGGAAACTAACCCTAGGTTATGGTAACAATAATTCGATAATTTTTATCATGTAAAATCATGTGGTGCTATGGTTATGTGGGGGTTAAGGATTTTTCCCCTCAATGTGGAGGTGAAGGGTTTAAGTCCTTACATATTTGCAATAGTGGGAAAGTCAAAGTATTATATTGTCTTGTGACTAAGTCAACAATAGCAATTAGGTATCCTAAACAATGGATTTTATTCGACTACAATGTCATAAAGTCATGAATGTCTTCCATGACTAACACCCTAGTCATAAATCAAGTCACAAAAGATAACTTTTTTTCTAATGTCCTACATTTTCGCACCTTAAAACGGAAGATGTTAAATCAGCCAATGGAATTGAATGTAATTGTTACAAAAGTGTTGTTGCGATTTTTTCAATAATCTATTGTTTGCCCCATTTGTATTTTATAAAACATATTTGGTGATACATGGACATGGTTTGCAATCATAACCAACCATGTTATGAATGTTGCAAAGCTCACATAACATGTTAAATGACATGTTACATCCCTTACTACCCATAAAACCCTAAAACATGTATAACATGAATCCAAAATGTGATTAGGTATTAGAAGGTGAAAACAAACATGGCAAAGGCCAACCAAGGGGAAAACCCACGATAATATTTATGAATTGATTGTTGTCTTAATCCACAATTACAACTAGTGTCTTATGCAACTTGTATAATGCAAATAAGGGTTTTTTGGTAGCCCATGTCATTTTGCAACGAGAATATAGTTGCAAATTATAGTATTCTTCTATTGTTAGTACCTAGGCACCCTAGTACCTAAGTAGTAGGCAATAGGTACCTAGCTAGCTACTAGGTCTTAAATGGTTTCTAGCAAAAGTTTTACCAAGTACCCAACACATGTCTAGAATATGCATAACTTACACATAATACCCAACACATGTCCAAAACATGCATAACATGAATCCAAAATGTGTTTAAGTGTCACAATGTAAAAATAAACAAGGCAATGCAAATGGGGTAAAAATAAACATGGTAAGATTGGATTTTGTTTGAAAGGTTTTAAGACACAATTCTCAACATTGTTTTTTTAAATTTTCTTTGATTAGTTTGAAAATCATGGTTATCAAAGGAGAGAATTGATCTTGTTAGATGATATTGTAGACTTAGTTACCGGTTTGAAAGGATGTTTTCAAAATCTAGAAATGGATTATATGTTAGATTCCTTTTTTAATATTTACTTTTGCCCCATTTTTAGAAACTCCCATGTGTTTGTGGGCAATTGATGAATTGTAAAAAGTATCATAATGATTTATTAAAAATCCATAATAGTCATGTATTTTGAAACGATAGATGTGCATGTTATAAGTCTTTGTGATAGGATAATGATAAGTATATAGAAACATTGTTCACAAACTTAGGAATGGAATTAAAGTAAGTTTTAATTAGTGTATTTGATTATTGTATCAAAATGTTTACCCTTTGTATGATATTCAAAACACATCAAGATTTCATTTTGGATTACAAAAATATAGTAACCTTTAATTTAGACTACCAATGTTAAGCTAAAAATGACAAGTAATGACAAGGATAATCATAAGTATGTCTAAACCTAATTGAATGTAAACGACAAAATGGACAAAAAATGAAATGGAACATAACTATAACATTGTTGCATATTGTTTTCATGGAGATACCACTATCCACAAGACATGCATTTGACCCTAATTTTGTGTCATTAAGGACTTGAAGTATAATTTGAAACCCAACCTTAATCAACCTATACCTAGACCATGCTTACATTAGACATTGCTCGGGAAAATGTTTGCATATGAACCTAGATTGAGTTACCCCAAATCAAATTGGGTTGTGGCTTCACATCCCATAGCCTTAATGCATTTTACCTTTATGTGTATGAGCTAGGTTAATATCATCCCAAAAGTTGCAACCTTTTCATGTTCAATGATTTAGATTAACGAATTATTTTGTTGTAACGTGAATGAGTGAGTTTGTTATATTTATTTTAGGGTTTGCAAAAAGTTTATAATTTGTAAAACTTTAATGGATTTGTGAAGCAATAAGGGTGTAACACATGTTTAAAGCTATAATACAAAGAAATTAGTCATTACCAATTAAGGTGAGATCTGTTAATGGATACTAATAAGTTTGGTTGCATTACAAAATTGAAAGAAAAATGATTAAAAGAGAATATTGCATAATTGATTACAAAATTGAACAAGATAACATTATGATTTTCCATAGGGTGCAAAAAAAATGTCTAAATCTATAAGTTGAAAACATCCTTGTGGCTTGTACAATGTTATTTTTCATGTGTATGTTGGCAAAGTTCCAAACATTAACAAGTGAATTTCCAAAACAATTTCCAACTCTTCAATTATTTTCATACGATTCATTGCTTCCTTAAAAATCTTGAAAACTTCAATGTAGACATCAACAAAAATATATATAACACCAATTCAATTGCTCAAGAAGTCTCACAATGCAGCAGCAGTTATGGTGGATGGGAGAAGAATTAACAACACAATAAAGTTATCCATAAAGTAAGGAAAACACAACACCATAACCCAACTATGATGTATATGGTAATGAGCATAAACAAAATTCAATTGGCAAAAAACTACAATACATGGGTCACAAGAACTTGCAGCCATAATAGTTCAACCCTAAACCTATGTAATCCTAATCTTGGACCTTGCAAAAAGGGTTGGGACTTGTGCCTCATTGGTCCACATCTAGTCAATTAATCTTCGTTCTTTGAGGAGAGGTCAACACCAATTGTCCCAATCCTTAAACTCAAAAAAATGAACATGTGTCTGTAACACAGTAAATACGACAACATGTTACAAATGGTAGACTATCTACAAAATAGGTTACAAATTGCAAGGCAAAGTTTCCATGTTACAAAAAATACATGAATGGAAATAAAATCAAAAATAATAATTGTAATGGGCATGTTACCTTAAATGTCCATGTGTGATGGCAAAATCATGTTGTGTTTTCAACACCTTATGTGTGAGCCAGAAGTAGCTCAATGAACCTATTTCTTCCTTCATTCTAAACTATGGTATCATTTCCAATCGCACCACGCTCCTTTCCTTCCCTTACAACAAAATCCAATAACTAGTTGAACCAAAATGTTAAACAATGGTTAACATAGACCCTAAACCCAATCCTTCAAATAAAAGTTTTACATGGAGATTGACATACTAGATGAATTTTTTGTTGTACATGAAACTTCAATTTTTATAACATGTACTTGATATTATGATGGACAATTATAAACTTCCTTGACCTTTGTTGTTGCAAAGGTGGCTATATTTTACACTAGTGTTAATACCTTTGTGATGGTAATGTTATTCATAACACCTTTTACGCTATGATTAGTTGCCCCAATTTCCATCCCTACATCATGTGTAAGAGCTGTAATGATAGATAACGGGTTACAAGTTGGGACACTTTCAAAGATGTCATTTGAATGTGTCAATTTTGGATTTAGTTTAGTGGGTGACTAGTTTCGGTCCTGGATGTTTTTGCATAGTAATAACCTACATTGACCTTCTCCATTTGTAATTGAGTCTAGCGTGCATGCATAAATCATAACAATTGGGCACTACATACTATTGGAATCAAAAAGGAAACATTCTAAATTTTAATATTTTTCATAACAAACATCTTTTTTTAAACATAAAGTCTATTGTAAGTCATCATACCTACATCATGAGTAATCCACCCAATGTCATGGTCCTCAACATACTTGAACCAGCCAATCAAACGTTGTTATAAGCAATTTTCCTTAGGCACAACTTCTATTTGTTGCCTTAATTCTAGAAAGCTTCGTTTGTTTCCCACCGCCATAACTTGAATAGCTCACAACTACACATGCTGGATCCAAGCATTGTATTCACCCCACCATTGGTCAATTGGGGTTTTCAAGATTTCAAATGCCATATCTACACGTTGCCTCCATTCTTGGTAGGAAGAAACATTTGTACAACTTGCGCACAATAAGAATCTTTCTTCCTCTAACATTTGCTTTATTGGAGACCATGCCCTAGATGTAAAGCCCAAGCTAGTCCATTCGAGAATGTTGTGCCTAATCCGTCCCTTTGTAGGGTGAGACAATGGTTCCTTAAACCCTCTAGCAAACATGGACTTTTTAATAAAATATGTATAGTCTACGAGGTTGGTTGTAATAGGGAAGGCATTTGCATGTTACAAATTGTTGATGCAACTTTTAATGCCTCCTACTTACTGTGCGTCCAAGGGAACTATGGCATAAGACCTTGTAGCAATAGGATTGTTTCAGTTGCCATCCCCAAGTAATGCGCTTTAAGTGAGGAGCAACAAGGGTTTCCTAATCTTGCATTTATTTTTTTTACATACTCTTGAACTTTTTGGGCCTTTTTTTCTTTCCATGTTGCATCCAAGGCCAAGCTCATTTGACAAGAAGCTAATGTTTGACATATTAAACCAATGCTTGGAATTCTTCATCCACAATGGCTAGATTTTGCACACGCTTGACACACATAGTGGTGGCATTCTTCACATTACTATTGCATTGGTTTAATTTCTAATCTAACACATAATAAGTCAAAAATTGCAACATTTCAAAGATGTATAAGAAACACAAATTACAATTAAAAATTAAGGTTTTGTCTTCACTTATTGATTCTGCAAAGCTCCAGTTACCATATGAAGACATGAAAACATCTTCAACCCAATCCTCCCATTTGTTGTTTTCAAACTATCTATATTGTGCCACTCGAGCTTTGAATAAGTCGATTATGTCCTTCTCCCAATTGGAATGTCGTAACATGTATGGCATTAACATAAACACATCAAAAATTATTTTCAAAAAAGGTGGAGGGGTAGGTGCATGCCATGCCATTGTCACTTGTTGATTTCCTTCCAAACATGCTGCAGATAGTGCCTCCCGACGTTCACTATCAATTTCATCCTTTTGGAGTTCTATTGAGTTTAGGTCAGAACTTGTAGATTTTGGCACTACTCTCCAAGAGATTATGTCAGCCAACCCATCTATTACAGACTTGGAAATATATACAGATGGGATGTTACAAGGTATCCCTATAACCTTCCGGCCCCCATCTTTTTCCACTCAAGCTTTGCTTGTGACTACAGTAATAAGCCATCCATCCAATGTTTGGTTTTAAACTAGGGATATAGAATTTGGTGTTGACGTCTCACCACTCTTTTGTTCAATAATGTTGTTAGATAATGTTACAACATCCCCATCCACCTTCTTAATTTGTGATCAAGAACATTATTTTCTAGATTTCTTAACATTAGACCCCAACTTGTACCTCTTCAACCTCTCCTTGTCATATCTAATAGCCAACTCAACATCCTTAAAAATTTGCTTGTGCGTAGTTGAACTTCCTTTCTACTTGACATCAACAATGGCATCTTCATCTAATGCATCAACTATAGTGCACCTACAATGTTTTGCATCAAACCTAGCAAGGGGTTATAATCCAACAAGTGTTTAAAGTTGACACACCTACCTAATGTGTTCCACTACTGCAAGTTTCCCATCTTGCTTTTCATTAATTTCTACATGGGTTTTTAAAGGCAAATGAAAAGAACCTTTTTCATTAATTATCATTTGTTTCAACTTTTTTGTTTCCTACACAGATTTCAAGTTGGGGTAGACAAGCAATCACACTTGTTTAGATGAATTTGGATAGAAAGGTGCATTTTGCAACCCTTATGCTAATGTTATGAAATTCTTAGCTTGCTAGGCCACTTTTCACCACAATATATTCAAACATCTTGCCAAGCTTTTGCTACTTTTTCATTGTCAGTGGGTGTAACCTAACATAGGGACAATTTTTTTTGTTGGTGTATAAATCATGTAAATGGAAATTCAACATGAAAACTTTGATAAACAATTTTTTTGTTACCTTGATAGCCATAGACTCCAATTTGAACTCATTGTAAAGCTTTAGAGTCACAAACTGCTTAATGCATTTCCCATATCCCAAGTTGACAAAGTAGTGTACCAACCCCTCAATAAATTCCATTATTGATTGAGCTTTAGGTTTTCTAACATTCTTGTTTTCAGCCATTGGAAAACCTGACATCCATATTAGCAACAACAAATTTTTAAAAAAGATTACCAACTTGGTTGCTTATGGTTTACCAATTTTAATAACAATACTGGACTCTAATCATCGATGTAACCTACACCACAACTTCTTTCTATTGTTTCTTTATCTTTAAACGACTAGAAACATGGCAAGATGAACAACCATCTCTTTCTAATGAATGATCAAGATGATGTTGTAACATCATTTTGATGTTTTTAGTTTTTTCACTAACACTTTGTTGTTGTAGCAAGTTTCTTTGTTGAAGTTTTCCATGCCATCCATGAATGCCCAAGTAAAACATTGTTTGGTATACAAGGGAACTTCCACAAATATTTTGTAGCGACCATGAATTTTAACAAAAAATAAAAGCTTACTTGAACATTAATCTTGAGCTTGAAAGTTACAAGTTTTGTGTTCCAGCTCCAGTTCTAGCTCCACACCCTTTGCCAAAATTGTTCGCAATAAGTCAACCAATGCTTTAAATAACTTAATGTATACAAGTTAAACTTTCCTAAAGACAAAAGCCAAATTATTGATGCGCAATAAGGCTAATGATGATTGTGTGAATCTTGTACAATGATGGTGATGGAAATGGTACACAAGCAAATAACTGTCATGCTGCATTAAGGTTTAGGTTCCAAGACTTGTAGTAAGTTTGGGCTTCACAATAGTTTTGATGTGCAAGAATTGGGTTTGAAACAATTCTAAATTACATGATGACTTCATGGGATGGTGAAATGGGATTATGCGATGGTGGATAATTTGCATCCCATGGATGTCATGGCAAGGGGTCGGGTGTTATGCATGATAGATTTGTAATGTGCCTATGTGGTTGTTATGAAAATGAGGATCATGGGTTAGGGGAGTTTGCCCATTTTGCTAATGTCATGTAATGTTGGTAGTAATTTTGTACCGGTCACAATCAATTTCTTAGGCCGATTTAATTTTTCCATCTATTTCACACAAGAAAGAAATAAAATAACTCAAAAAATGAGTTGGCAAGGGATATCTCATTGAGGTTGAAGGGACAAATCTTGTTGTACAACAAATATTCCATATCATTTTAAGAACATATTAACATGAATTCCTTGAAGATAATTTTATTTTCCTCAACATGATAAAATGATTCATTGACAACCTCCAATGTGTATACATAGTCATAATATCACAAGTAGCTTGTAATGAGCATGCACTTTGTGGTCCAAACCAATGAAACTAGAAAGTACCACACATTGTAGTCTAATTTGCACACTTGCACTATATCGCCCATTGGAAAAGCCTAGATGTAACATGTGGATGACTTGGATTTCTCATTTCTAAATGGTAAATTGTCAAGCACATTGATCATTGATCCCATGTGAAATATAAGTGGTAACATTACATAATTGATTTCCTACTATGTTCACATGTATTGTCTTTTTTAATACTTGGTTGTATCGCCTAATAGCTTGTTATTGTAAGACTAAATCTTAACATGCATAAAGTCTAATGTGATAAATATTAATGTTGGGTGGTCCTCGAGCTTTTGTGGGAATTGTCACCAAGTTATGGTTCTTGCGAAGTGATTTTTAAGAATTTTCCTTTTTTTAACATGTTAGAGAATTTATCGAAGTGTCAAATTTTTGGGTATTGTTTAGTGAATCAATTCTCATGGTTCCATTTCTCACAAATTTAATTACAATTGGTTGCCAAAAAGGCAATTCTCACAACCCCATTATCAAAAAAATACAAAAAAAAAGAGATTTGGAGACATTTTGGAGTTAACATGAGGATTTTCAACCATGGGTTACCAAAACAACATAATGCAAAGTGGCATGACTTAAACTTTACCTACCTCCTTAAACCTTAGACCCTACCTACTATTTAACAAAGATTGTAAACCCACTAGACCCCTATACTTAAGAACCCAACCCATGTATCTTACATTTCCTAATTGGGTATCAAATTTTAAAAGGATATCTTTAGGTCCTAATTCTCATAGTGTTAATTTTCACTCCAATGATAATTGGCAAGGCAAATTTTCCCTAGGTATCACTAACAATGATATTTGTTGTTTTTTTGGGTGAAAATTGACTTGAAACCCAAGCCAATTTTCACCCCATTAACAATATCTATGCAACATTGAAAAAACCTTGAATCTCAATAAAATATATATATATGAATTATTTCATCATTTTCTTAGGTGGATGGGCACATGATTTGTCACAAAACAAAGTTTATAGTTGGGAATTATGGGAAGGTGATAGAAACAAATAACAAACTACTTGCTTTAAAATGAAGTTTTTTGCAAAAATGTGAGGGGACAAATAAAGGTTCATTCAAGAAATGGGAGATACATATTGAAGGACTTATTTCAAAATATAATATTATTGAAGGAGGAGGAACATAACATTTGGTAGAAGATAACTAATAATTTATTTGCAAATTGGGTCAAGGAATTCATGGATCCTCTATAAGAAACAAGCTATGATGAATGGCTAATCATTTCTTAAAATTTAATTGTTGATATGATTAGGATAAATTTTGCATTGCTAGGAACTTTCAATTATCTACAATGGACAATTCAATTCAAAAAAGGACGGTGATACCAAATAAAATTCCATTCTATGAGGTTGGGGCATGCTCAAGGTTGCTTCAATGTCTCCACTGCCATAAAGAATTCACAAATGTCTTAAAGAAAGTGAATTTTGTGTTATAAAAGGTGCTTGGGAAATGGTACTTAGACAATTCTAAGGTGTTTTTTAATATTTTTCTTTTGATCTTATGAAATTGTAGTGGAATGGGCATAAAGGGTTGATGCAAAAAAGGGAGGAAATTGCTTAACCTAAGGAAAACACTCACATGCAACATACCTTTAAAAAAATGAGAACATGTCCTCCCATGGAATTTCCAACCAAAGTGGAAAAACATTTTTAAAAAGTGAAGCACCAAGAAAGACTATGGGTTTATTTGGTTATTGTGGCATCACGTGTTTGTTGTTAATGCATAGCAAACTAAAGCAAATCAAACCATCTAGATCAAATGATCTTTTTGTGACTCCACATTTCTTGAATTAGTCACACATCAATTCAAGCAAGGCCCAAGGGCAAGGCATGAGAGTTGGCTTTTACCTTCTTATACAAAATCAAGATGCCCCAAGTACTCAGAAGGCATTCAATATTGAATCATCTTTATCTAACAAGAGATTGCTTAGCAATTTAAAAAGATTTAATTTTTTTTAGTCCTTATTTTGAGGTGTAGCTCTTGTCCATGTGGATTGAAAAAAATGACACAATTTTTAATATCAACAAATGACATGATGTTATGGAAAGTTATGGAAAATTATATGTGAGGGTCTTATTGATTATGTTAGATTGGAATGATACCGAATTACAAAACATCCAAAAGAGGATAGTAGAATTGTAGAGGCATTTGATAGGGTATGGTGTCATCATCATACTATTTGTGCGTGTGATGGCAGTAAGGTTAGGTGGTGTTGCCAATCACCCAATAATAGCAACATTAGTTAATAGTGTGATTGGGTTTCGATCATTAAGGTTGGGTGTCCCCTTGATTTCTATTTTTTCTTATATTGGAAGTCATTAGTACAAAGGTAGGTTTTGAAAAAAACCTACATCCCACCTAGGACATTTGCCATTTAATGTTGGGCATTTTTGATAATGAACTTACTTGAAGAATTTGAAAAAGAAAACCTTTGAACCAATCCATTTGTATATATATATATATATTATTATTATTATTTTCATATAACATTTAGGGGTTATGATTCAAGGAACAAGTTATAATTCCGACACATTTAGCCTAAAGTTAAGAAATGGAAATTAACAATTTTCAAGTTTGTATTACTATGTAGTTTTTCCTTCAAACCTCATGAAATTTATTGTTCACCAAAAAATTGATCACTATAAATATGTTTATGCTATGTACATTATGAGTGTATTGTCATCATTGGAAGATTATTTCATATAATGTGGTAAAGAAATGACATAATTTGTCACCCTAGACCTTAAGGCCACTCATTTATATTAAGGAAGGTATTTGTTTGTTTTGTTCCATTGAGATTTTTCAAGTGTTAAACCACTTACCCCTCTCCCCCCCCAACAATTTGTATTTGATGTAAAGCCCTCAACAAATAGGGGTGCACCGAGGTGGTGCATAATGTTTAGACTTGCAATGAAAGAATTATTGAATTTTGCATATTTTCATTCATTAAGTTTTTTTTTATAAATTATTTCAAGGAAATTGGGGTTGTGCTTTTAGTATTGTTGGAAAGCACTTGATGGGTGTGGATGAATTAAAGTATTTTCATCATTTTCATACCTATGATGCAAGAGTTATTGAATTTTGAGTAATTTTTGAAATTGAAAAGTTTTTCCATATAACAATATGTGCTCAATGGCACATGTTGTGCACTAGATCTCTATATTAAGAAGAAGTTGATAGCACTTGCCTTTAAGAGGTCATTTTATAGGCATGGCAATAGGTTTGTAGAGGTGAGGTAGTTATGAAGGAGGATTGTAAGTGAAGGGATAAGTTTCAAGACAAACAAATAGATATATGAATAATGGTCATTTTCATGCATGAATGTATTCTTTGATTCTTTTTCTTTCATTCATGTTGTCAATTTCATCAATATTGTGGTTTTGAATCATGTAAATTCATTTTATCCATGTGTAATTTTCATGAATAATCCAATTCATCCATGTCATTAGTGTTTTTTTTGTTGGTCCATATGTATGGGTTTTATGTACCTTAAACCTTAAACCTTTCAAATTTAATCATGCAACAAGATAAGAATAGACGAAAGAAAACAAGGGTGTCACACAATGTACGTACCATAGAACCTCTTCCTTTTGGTAAATAAATATGGATTTTTAAAAATGGAGACACGTTATATGCATACTATTGAACAACTGAACTTTGTTGTGTTTAAGAATGTTACAAACAAATATTAATAATAAGATGAGTGAAAATACAAGGTTATGATCCTATTGCACAACTCAAAGCACCATTTCTATGATTACCCTCTTGTTTTTCAAGCAAATGTTGAGGTTAGTTGCTCTTGCCACAACACAAAGAATCATGAACCTAGTATCATCTCCCTTTCCAAACCGAACATTTTTTGTGGCGTTGTTGGATTGCCCATGGAAATGTGAATATTGTTGAATTTTATTTATTTTTTGATTCTCCAAGGTTATATGGGTTAGTTGAGGTTTAAAAAGAATGAAGTGATAAGTTGAAGGGGGAGGGGAAAAGGATAATCAAAATTCGGGCCTTTGAAGCTTATTTCATATATGTACAACTGTAGAAAAAAGAAAAAGAAAAAGCTACCTTACATCATGGGCAATATAACAAGTGGTTTTCAAGGTGTGTACTTGATAATTGACCCTTAATGTTTATGCATAACAAATGGTTCTTATCAAGATAACTATTGGGGGGGGGGGGGGGGGGGGGGG
>Ga0116231_10011130_pt1 | contig 14022 bp, 15 predicted proteins | sample S1TSphgellanicum_2_FD_89695 | JGI IMG/M metagenome (GOLD analysis project Ga0116231, IMG submission 89695) | Host-associated microbial communities from peat moss isolated from Minnesota, USA - S1T2_Fd - Sphagnum magellanicum MG | ecosystem: Host-associated > Plants > Peat moss > Unclassified... | reverse complement strand
GGCGGCGGCTGGGGCGGCGGCCGGGGTGGCGGCTGTGGCTGGGGCCGACGCTGCGGCCGCCAGATAGACCAGGGCCGCGCCGATCGATGATGCTGTCCCGAGTTTCATGTACGGACTCCGTTTTGACGTGACCGCACACTAGGGAAAGCGAGCACGGCCTGCCAGCGCATTGGGGACGAGCGGCGCGGCGCTGGGACGAGCGGCCGCGGTTCTGGGGTGAGCGGCTAGCGAAACAAGTGGCTCAAGCGGCTGCGATAGCGCCGGCTGAAATTCAGGAAGCTGCCGTCTTTGAGCAAGATTCGATAGTCGCCGTTGTCCCACGGCTGAATCTCGCGAATCCGGTCGATATTGACCACGTGAGTGCGGTGCACGCGCGCGAAGCGCTGTTCACCGAGCCGGCGGTTCACGCTGTCGAGCGAGTCACGCAGCCGGTAGGCCTGTCCGGCCGCGTATACGACGACATAATTGCCGTCGGACTCGATGCGGTCGATCTCGGCCGCGTCGAGAATGAATTCGCGATTGTGCTTGCGCACGACGAGGCGACCCTGCGGCTCATTGACGACGGTTTCGAGCGGGGCGACCGCCGGATCCGGGGCGGCGCGCGAGTCGAGCCAGAGACCATACACACGGAACGCGAGCAGCGCCCCGATCAGAACCCCATAGGTCAGAAAGTCCTTGCGGTACTCATAGAGCCAATTGTCCCAAAAGGGTCCGAAGTCGTAGCGCTCGCCGGCGGCCGCGTAGGCGAGCTTGCGCAGCAGGACCATGCCCTCCGTGTGCACGAGCGAAAAGAGCGCGGATCCGAGCAGGTGCGCCGGCAAACTGCGCCACCAGGTGGTTCGCGTCAACGGAAACCGGTCCAGCCACCACGCGAGCGCCGGCACGAGCAGCAGTACGAGCAGATTGCTCGAGGACTCCCAGACGAGCGGCCGCCACCACGGCAAGGGGTTGCCGCCGCGCTCGCGGTCGGCGAGGACCGTATAAGTGTTGACGAGCGTGGCGAGCGACAGCAGCGCCGTGAAGAACAGCGCCTTGCCGAGCAGGAGCTTGCGGTTGGTCTCCGGCTTCACGCCACGATCGCCGCAATGCCGAGCACCGACGTCGCGACGATGAGGCAGGCCAGATACGCCGACCCCACGAGCACCCCTTTTATTGCGGTCTGCCAAGGCCGCCCGCCGTAGACGCGTTGCAAGGACAGGAAACTGAACCCGAGCAGATACAGCAGCAGCACCGCCTCGAACCAGTCCGGAATCGGCGGCAAAGCGAGCAGAAGCACGAGGAACCAGAGACTGTGCAAATGCAGCGCGACCAAGAAATGCTCGCCGTAGGTTCGCTTGGGATAGGCGAGCCTCAGCCACAGCGCGAACAGCGGCAAGAGCAGAAACATGGCGGTCGAGAAGTGACTGAATAATTCCTGCGGAAGTTCCGTCAGCATCTTCTCGAGATCGGCGCGCGGTCCGTAAAGCTTGGCGTGCAAACGATCGCACAGCACCTGCGGCAGGTCGCACGTGAACGAATCGTCGCGGTGACGCCCCGCACCGAGGACCACGATGCCGACCTCAAAGTCAAAGTGTTCGCCGCCGATTGTGTGCATGACGGCCGGCGCCACTGTGCTGGTCGTCACCAGCGCAAGTGCCAGTTTGAGGCCCAGAAAGAAGACCACGCTGCAAGTCAAATAGAGCCGCAGCGGCTGCACATACTGAAGTTTGCGACCGCGCAGGTACTCGTTGGTCAGAAAACCGGGGCGCGACACGAGCGCGCGCAGCGTCCGCCACAGCTTCCCCTCGGCGGCGAGGTAATGCAGTACGAATTCATGCACGAACTCGCGGAAGCTCGGCAGATGTTCGGCGGTTTCCTGGCCGCATTGCGGGCAGAAAGCGTCCGGCGCATATGCGCCGCAGTTCCGGCAGTCGAGCGTCTTGCGGTGCCCGTGCTGAGCGGCGACGGCTTCGACTTTGTTGCTGGCTTCCATGGCCGGGAAGCTACGCGCGCGGGATTGCCGGCGCAAGCGGCCGCGCTAGTCGCTTTCCGCGCGGATTTCGCGGCCCATGAGCGCCTGCACGGCCGCGCGGACCGGACTGCCCTCGTGCAGGATCCGATAGACCTCGCCGCAGATCGGCATGTCGACGCCGCGTTGCGACGCGACTTCATGCACGGCGCGCGCGGCGGGCACGCCCTCGACGACCTGATCGATGCCGCTCGTCGCGTCGCTGACCGAGCGGCCCGACCCGAGCGCCATGCCGAAACGCCGGTTGCGCGATTGATCGTCGGTACAGGTCAGGACGAGATCGCCCAAGCCGGCGAGCCCCATGAACGTCTCGCGCACGCCACCGAGCGCGAGCCCGAGCCGCATCATCTCCGCGAGTCCGCGCGTGATCAGTGCCACACGCGTATTCGCGCCGAAACCCATGCCGTCGGCAATGCCCGACCCGATCGCGATGACGTTCTTGACGGCACCGCCGACCTCGACGCCGACGATGTCGGTCTGCGTATAAACCCGAAAATTGGGGCCCGAGATCGCCTGCGCGAGATCGGTGCCGAACGCGGCATCGGTCGAAGCGACCGTCATCGCGGTCGGCAGGCCGGCACCCACCTCCTTCGCGAACGTGGGCCCTGAGAGAACCGCGGTCGCGCGCGGCCCCAGCACTTCGCGCGCGACTTGGTGCGGCAATAGACCCGTACGCAGCTCGAAGCCCTTCGTCGCCCAGCCGATGCGCATTTCCGGCCGCAGTCGGGAACGCAGCAGGACGAGCGTCTCGCGGAACGCGTGCGAGGGCACGGCCACGAGCACGTCGCGTGCCTCGGATAACACCGTGGACAGGTCAGCCTCGACGACGAGCCCGGACGGGAATTCGGCGCCCGGCAAATAGCGTGGATTGCGCCGCGCAAGCTGCATCGCTCGCAGTTGCTCGGGATCGCGTCCCCACAAAAAGGTCCGGTGCCCCTCGCGGGCGAGCTGAATCGCGAGTGCCGTGCCCCAGGAGCCCGCACCGACGACCGCGATGGGGTCTGCGTGCCCCGCGGGCATCTCGTTTCCTAGTTGACGAGGCCGGTCTGCTGTTGCGCGACCGCTTCGGTGGCCTGCGCAAACAAGGCGTCGAAATTCACGAGCGGCAGCAGAAAATTCGGAAATCCGCCTTTCGTGACGAGGTCCGAAACCACCTCGCGCGCATACGGAAACAGCACGCTCGGACAGAAGCTGCCGACGAGGCGTTTGTAATCCTCGAGCGACGCGCCGATGATCGAAAAGAGTCCGCCCTGCTTGACTTCGACGAGATAGAGGGTCGCGTCGCCGTGCCGGGCTTCGAGCGTGATCGTGAGCACGACCTCGCGCAAATCGGGACCCACCTCTTCGGCGGCCGTATTCATGTTGAGCGAGAACTTCGGTTCCCAACTCTGATTGTCCGGGAGCCGCGGCCCCTTGGGCGATTCGTAGGAACAGTCCTTGAGGTAAACGGACTGCAATATCAACTGTACTCCGCCGACGTTGGTCTGCGGCGGTACGCCTGTCATGTCGTTCATCTTGGTTCCTCGAGTAGCCGATCGAGCTCACCGCTGCGATCGAGTGCAAAAAGATCATCGCAGCCGCCGACGTGTCGTTCGCCGATGAAGATCTGAGGAACGGTGCGACGTCCGCTCCTCGCAATCATTTCCTCGCGAAATTTGGGGTCCTCTTCCACGTCGATCCGTGAAAACGCCACGTTCTTCTCGCCGAGCAGAGCCTGCGCTCGCTGGCAATAAGGACACCAGCCGGTCAGATACATCGTGATCGCGGGCCGGGTCATTTTGTGACTTGTTTGTTGCCGTTCGTCGTTTTCGCCAAGGGCAGATTGTCCTTGACCCAGGCATTCAAGCCGCCCTCGAGGTTGAACACCTTGCTGAAGCCGAGCTTGGCGAGCGCACGCGCGGCGTTGGCGCCGTCGCGGCCGTCATTGCAATACGTGATGACGCTCTTGTCGCGCCATTTCTTGAGCGTCTGCTCGGCTTCGCCGGGCAGCTCCGCCGCGGGCACGTTGCGGGCGTCGACGATGTGGCCCGAGGCGAACGATTCGCGGCTCCGCAAGTCGATGACCAGTGCGCCTTGATTCATGAGCCGCACGGCTTGCATCGCGCTCAAGGCGGCGAAGGCCTGGACGCGTGCGCGAAGCTCGAACACGAGCACCGCGAGCGCCGCCAAAAGCGCGCCCGAAGCCAGATAGGGGTGATGGCCGATGAACTCGATCAAACGCTGCATGCTGCGGAAATCGCTCTGGATTTTTCGGGGGCGCAAGTATAGCAGCGGGTGCCGGCCTTGTATGCTACGGGCTTGCCCATGAAACTTATCTCACGCCTTTGCTGGAAGCTCGCCGTGCTCGGCCTGAGTCTGGGCCCCGTCCTTTTGGTGCCCGCCTCCTGTGACGCAGGTCCCGCACCGCGCCCGTCCTCGTCCGAAGGACTCGAGGCCGCGGCCAAACTCGAGGCCGTGCGCGCGCGCATCCAGGACCTCACGAAACGCCGCGCGACGGAACTCGCCGAGCGCAGCTCCATCGATGCGCGCCTGCGCGAGGCGGAACTCGCGATCACGGCCAAGCGACGCGATCTGGATGCGCTGCGGGCCGCCATCGCCGCCGCGGAGCGCCGCCGCGCCGAGTCGCGCGCGGCGCAAGCCCGCGCCGAGAGCGATCTCGCCGCCGAGCAGGCGGCGCTGGCGGGCCAGGTCGTCGCCGCGTATCGGCTCAAGGAACAGCAGCAGCTGAAAATTCTGTTGCACGCCACGGATCCCGGCGCGCTGGGTCGCTCGCTCGCGTATTACGGTTATTTCGCGCGGGAGCGCGCCGCACAAATCGAGGTGATCCGCGAGCGCCGCGAACAACTCGCGGCGCTCGCGGCCGACATCGAGCAAGAGGCCGCGAAACTCGCCGCCCTCGAGGACCAGAACCGGCGCGAACTCAGTGAGCTCGAGCGCGCCCGCGCCGAGCGCACGCTGGCGCTCGACGCGACCAACCGCGAACTCCAGACGCGAGACGCGGAAATGGCCGAATTGAAGCGACAGGAGCAAGCCGTCGAATCGCTGCTGACCGAACTCGCCAGCGTCATGAGCGATTTTCCGAAGGACACGCACGCACCGTTCAGTGAAATGCGCGGCAGACTACCCTGGCCCGTGGTGGGTCATCTCGTCGCGCACCCGCACGACTTTCCGAACGGTGTGGTCATCGAGGCGGCCCAGGGCGCGAAGGTGCGCGCGCCGTACTCCGGCCGCGTGGTCTACGCCGATTGGCTCCCGGGTCTCGGACTGCTGCTCATCATCGGTCACAGCGGCGGCTACATGAGCCTGTATGGACACGCCGAGGTCTTGTACCGCTCGGTCGGCGACTGGGTTGCACCGGGCGACGTGGTCGCGGGCTTGAGCGATAGCCAAGGTCGGGCGGGACAGCTGTATTTCGAACTGCGGCAGGGCCGCAAACCGCTGGACGCGAAGCTCTGGCTGAAGACGGCACCGTGAGCGGCGCGTGCGGAATATCGGACCTGATCCTAGCGGCCGCGCGCGCTCGCAGCGTATGCTCGCGATCTGTATGCACATGAGATCCCGCAACGCTGTCTATCTCGCGATCGGCCTGAGTGTCGGGTTCTCATTGGGCCTCGCGCGCGGAGTCTGGGCCGACAAACCGCCGCCCGACGCGGCGCCGGCGCTCGGCAAGGACCTGCCCTGGGCCGACGCGGCCCTGCTCGCGAACGTTCTCGAGCGTGTCAAACAGAATTACGTCAATCCGATCGACGACCATCAGCTGTTGCAAGCGGCCGTGCGCGGCATGGTGTCCTCGCTCGATCCGTATTCCGCCTTCCTGGAAGGCGAGGACTACGACGACATCAAAATCAGCAGTTCCGGCGAATACACGGGGGTCGGCATCGAGGTGTCGATGCAGGACGACGAGGTCGTCGTGATCGCGCCGCTCGAAGGATCGCCCGCGGCGGCCGCCGGCATTCGGGCGGGCGACGTGATCGTCACGATCGACGGCGTCGCCGTCAATACGACGAGCCTCGGCGATACGATCGGACGCATGCGCGGCAAGGAGGGCACGGTCGTCAAGATCGGCGTGGAACGCGAGGGGAGTTCCGAGCCGATCGTGTTTGCCGTGAAGCGCGAGCGCGTCGAGCTGCACAACGTGAGGTCGGACCTCGTGGCGCCGGGTTACGGATACCTGCGCATTGCGCAATTCAGCGAAACGACGGGCGACGAGGCGCAGGCCGCCGTGCGTGCGCTCGCGAAGCAGAACAAAGCGCCGCTCAAGGGACTCGTGCTCGACCTGCGCGACAATCCGGGCGGTGTCCTCGAGGCCGCCGTCGCGGTCTCCGATGCCTTTCTCGATGCGGGCGTCATCGTGACGGCGCGCGGCCGCACGCCGGACTCGCAGTTCGAGATGGACGCAACCGCCGGCGATTTGCTGGGCGGTGCGCCGATCGTCGTCCTCGTCAACGGCGGCTCGGCTTCGGCGGCCGAAATCGTGGCCGGCGCTCTCAAAGACAACCATCGCGCGACCTTGATGGGCCGCACGACCTTCGGCAAGGGCTCGGTGCAGACGGTCATTCCGCTGACCGCCGACACGGCGCTCAAGCTGACCACTTCGCTCTACTACACGCCCTCGGGCGTTTCGATCAATCACAAGGGCATCGTTCCCGACATCGAATTGCCGCGCGCGGATGCCCCCAAGGCGGCCCCGGATGCGGCCCAGCCGCCGGCGCCGCGCGACGACCCGGAGGTGCGACGCGCACTCGAGGAGCTCAAGGCGCCCACGTTCACGGGCCAAAAAGCGGTCTCCGCGTCTTTGTTGGCACGCTAGGGTTCGCGTGAGAAGCACGCGCTCCATCGAAATCCTCTGTCTCGTCCTCGCGGCGCTGGAATTGCTTTGGACCCGCGCGTTCGTGCTGCAGCCCGTGGCCAGCCTCGCACTGCTCGGCGTGTTCACGGTCGCGATCGTCGCGTTTCGCGCGGCAAGATTTTTTCCGGGACGCACGCGGCTGCGTCTCGAGATCGAGTCCTGGAGCATGCTCGCGTTCGTGACCGGCGCGCTCTGGTTGAGCGGCAAGTCCTCGAGCCCGCTGTTGAACCTGTACTTGCTGCCGCTGATCTTGAGCGCCCTCACGCTCGGCCGGCTGGTGACCGGCCTGCAAGTCCTCGTGATCGCGGCCTGCCACGTCGGGTTCGCGCTGGCGACCCCCGGCGTCGAACCCTGGACGCTCGCTTATGCCGGTCGCGCCGTCGGTGAGCTCGCGCCGATGCTGCTCGTGGCCTACCTGACCGCGACGCTGTCCGCGGACGTCAGTGAAGCGCGCGAACGCATCGAAAACCTCGCCCAGACCGATCCCCTGACGGGTTTGCTCAATCAGCGCATGTTCAATGAGGTTTGGCAGCGAACCCATTCCGCCGGGACGGCCTATGCCCTGCTCATGGTCGATATCGATCAACTCAAGGCCGTCAACGATGCTTTTGGACTCGAGGCGGGCAACGAGGCCATCACGCTCGTCGCGCAGTGCCTACGCCGTACGATCCGCGCTTCCGATCAGGCCGCGCGCTTCGGCGGCGACGAGTTCGCGGTGTTGCTGATCGGGGCGACCCCCGAGGTCGCCGATGCGGTCGTCAAACGCGTGCGCAACAACGTGTACAAGACCACGCTCGATGTGCGCACCCGCATGATTCGCTGCAGCGTGAGCATCGGGGTCGCGCTGCATCCGCGCGATGCGCGCGACATGCGCGACCTTCTCAGCATCGCGGACCGCAATATGTACCGCGACAAGGAGCTGCGCCGTGCGCCCGGGTCCCCGGCGAGTGTTTGACCGCCTCCGTCGACAGAAACCGCTTGCGGCAGCGCGCGCAATCTGTAAAGTTACGACCATGTCACGGCCCAGTCCGATTGACATGTGTTTAGCTCGTGTATCTGCCCGTTTTTCGTGAGAGCTCGATGGCCCCAACCAGACATCTGCGCCGGATTTCGCTGTTAGCGGCGCTCTGCCTGGGAGCCGGCCTCGGCGCGCTGCCCGCTGCCGCGCGCACGATGCATCAGAGCCTCCTCTCGCCGCGAGTCTCGACGCGGGACCCTAACCTGCGGTCCGCCTCGGTTTTGGTCGTGGATCCCTCGAATTCCTCGGTGCTGCTGTCGAGGAATGCCGACGTCGCCGCCCCGATCGCCTCGATCACGAAGCTCATGACGGCGCTCGTAGTCCTCGACGCCAAACAGCCGCTCGACGAAGTCATCGAGGTCACGGACGCCGAGCGTGATTACGGCAAGAGCTGGGCCTCTCGCTTGAGCGTCGGCACGACGCTGACGCGCGGCGACATGATGCATCTCGCGCTCATGGCCTCGGAGAATCGCGCGGCCCATGCGCTCGGCAGCGCGTATCCGGGCGGCATCCCGGCGATCGTGCGCGCCATGAACGCCAAGGCCGCGGCGCTCGGCATGACCAGCGCGCATTTCGTCGAACCGACGGGTCTCTCGAGCGACAACGTGGCGAGCCCCGAGGATCTGGCGAAACTCGTGATCGCCGCGTCCCGCAATTCCACGATCCGCGACTTCTCGACCGACCCAAGCTACGTGGTGCGCGTGCACCGGCACCTGGTCGAGTTCCATAACACCGATCGACTGGTCTCGAATCCCACTTGGAACATCGTCGTCCAGAAGACCGGCTACATCACGGAAGCCGGCCGCTGCCTCGTCATGGAAGCAGTCATCGAGGGCCGTTCCGTCGTCATCGTGCTGCTCGATTCGCTGGGCAAGTACACCCGTCTTGCCGACGCGACGCGCGTCAAGAATTGGTTGCAAACGATCAATCTAGGTGCGCGCATCTCGCAAGTTTCACTGCGCTAGAGGCGGCTTTCGCCCGCGTCGACGTCTCCCCCCTTAAGCCTCGCCGGCCGGTTTGCAATCGGCGGCAAATGGGCTAGAGTCTCGATCCCGAACAAGCTGGGGTGGCCTCGAGGGCCTGAGATGCCGGCGGCGTAACGACGCACACCTGCGAACCCATTGAACCTGATCCGGTTGATACCGGCGGAGGGAGCATGGGTCGAATCTTCGCCTCGAGTCTGTTGTGCTTAAGTGTCGCCGCCGGTAGGCCGGCCTACGCTGCCGATCCCAGTCCCGATTCCGAGCTCGATGAAATCATCGTCACGGCGACCTTGCGCAGCACGCCGGCGACCGAGGTTCCTGGCAGCGTCACGGTGCTCGATCGGCAGACCCTGCTCGATGCGGGGCGCGCGAATTTCGAGGACGTGCTCGGGCTCATTCCGAATCTGAACTGGGCTGGGGACACCTCGCTGCCTCGCTATTTCCAGCTGCGCGGCATCGGCGAGCTGCAGCAGTACCAGGGGGCACCGAATCCGTCGGTCGGCTTCCTCATCGACGATCTCGATTTCAGCGGTTTAGGGACCGCCGGCACGCTCTACGATATCGATCAGGCGGAAGTGCTGCGGGGTCCGCAAGCGACGCGCTATGGGGCCAACGCACTGGCGGGGCTCATTTATCTGCGCAGCGCCGAGCCCAGCGATACGTTGTATGGCCGCGTGGATCTGGCCGGCGGCGATTACGGCACGCAATCGCAAGGCGCGGTCCTGAGCGGCCCCGTGGATGCGCTCGATTCCAGCTTCCGTCTATCGGCGCAGCGTTACTACACGAACGGGTATTTCAACAATGTGTATTTGAATCGCGATGACACCAACCGCGAGGACGAATACACCTACCGGCTCAAGTGGCTCTATACGCCGTCGGATCGACTCCGGATCGAGTTGACGGCCATGCAGGTCGACATCGATAACGGCTACGACGCCTTTACGATCGATAATTCCCGCAATACCGAATCGGACCAGCCCGGCGTCGACTCGCAGCATTCGACGGGCGTGTCGATTCGCGCGCACTACCTCATCGACGACACGCTCGGATTCACCGCGATTACGACCTATGCGAAATCGATCATCAAATACAGCTATGACGGGGACTGGGGAAATCCCGTGTTGTGGGCGCCCGTAGCCACCGTCGATCAATACTCCGAGATCCAGAATCGCGACCGTACGACGAGGACCCTGGAGTTGCGCCTCGGCACCGAATCGAATCGCGGTTTCGGATGGCTCGTCGGTCTCTATGGCAACCTGCTCGACGAGAGCTTGAGCGACCTGAGTCTCGGCGACTACCAGCCGCTCGGTAGCCCTATCGACCCGGCGAACGACCAACAGGACGATCTCATCAATAGTGGCTATCGCGCACGGAATCTCGCCGCCTACGGCGAACTCGATGGGGATCTCGCGCCGAATCTGCGCTGGTCCCTGGGCCTGCGCGGCGAACAATGGAGTGCGAACTACCAGGGAACCACGACCAATTTCCTGGGCACGAACACGGGCTACACGAATGGCCCTGTGGCGGTCACGCAAATCATCGGGCCGGTGGTGCCGGCCGCCTTCGCTCCGAGCAATGATCTTTGGGGCGGTCATGCCTCGCTGACCGAGCAGTTCGATGCCGGGCAGTCGCTTTATGCGACCTTGGCGCGCGGCTACAAATCGGGCGGCTTCAACTTGAGCCAGGGGCTGATGCCCGATCAGTTGACGTTCAATCCGGAATCGGACGTAAACCTCGAAGTCGGATACAAGGCGACGCTGCCCGACCATCGGCTAAATTTCAGCGCCGACGTCTTCTATCTGTGGCGCCATGACGCGCAGATCATCACGAGCTATCAGGGTAACCCTGACAATCCCGATGCGTTCACGTACTACACCACCAATGCCCAGAGTGGGCGTAACTACGGCCTCGAGAGCGAGATCGAGTGGCGAGCCACCGAGAAGGTCACAGTGGGGGCGGATGTGGGACTTCTCGAGGCGCGCTTCGCCGACCTCGCCGTCCTGCAAAGCGCCACCAACCTAAGCACGATGCTGGTCTCGCGCGATCTACCGAACGCGCCACATTGGCAGGCGGCCGTCAGCGCGACCTACCGCGACCCGCGGGGCGCGTTTGCGCGCGTGGAGGCGACCGGCATGGGCGGGTATTACTTCGATCTGCCGCCGAACGAGACGACGTCGAATGCCTATGGGCTCGTCAATGGGAAAATGGGTTGGGAAACCGCGCGGTGGTCTGCTTACCTTTCGGGCCGCAACCTATTGAACAAGCGTTACCCGGTGCGGGGCTTCGACTTCGGCGACGTGCCGCCGGATTTCCCGACCGAGGTCTATATTCAGCTCGGCGATCCACGGACCTGGGTGGCCGCCGTCTCCGTGAACTTCGGCCGGGACGGCCGTTGAATCAAAATCCAAGGATTACGCGAATTGCGCCGACCAGCGCACCGATGAGCAGCGCGAGGACGGGTAGCATGCTCAAACCAAAGCCGGCGCCGCGCTTGGCGGGGTCCTTGACATAGGTCGCCGCGTAGACTTCCCGACCGACGAGATAGATGACCCCGAGCGCTGCAGCAAAATACGGACTCCAGTAGCGGCTGAACAGGTAAAGACCGGGCAGCAGTGCCAGCAAGAGCTCCATGGTGTTTTGCTGGACGCGGAAATAGCGCTCGAAGATCTCGTTGCCGGTCGTCGCGGGTGCCTTCACACCGAAACGCCCGCGCGCTCCCGCCACCTTCATGGCAAAAACAATGAACTGAAGAACTGCGAGAATAGTCACGATATCGACATAAGCCATGGATGTTCCCTCGACGATGAGGGATTCTAGCATTCCGAGGATTGGACCCAATATGAGCGTTTCACGTAGTTCCCGCCGTTCCGGAACCCGAGGCTATGCGCATCTCGCGGAGATCGCGGCCCCGGCCGCGCGCGTTTGGCGTGCGCTGACCGATGCGGCGCTCATGCAAATCTGGTCGGGCGGTCCGGCCGAGATCGATGCGCGCCAAGGCGGCGTTTACCGGCTCGGGTCGCGCGGCAGCGGCGGACGGGAAGCGCACATCGACATCTTCGACCCGAATCGGCGCCTGCGGCTCATCTACATGAATGGCCCAGGAATGCCGGCAAGCACGAGCGCGGTCGTCGACGACTTTCTGCTCGACGTGCGTACCGGCGAATCGCAGACCTCGCTGCGCTTGCTCGGTTCGGGCATTCCCGACACCGAGGAGTGGGACCGTGACTACACGCGGATTCGGCTGACCTGGGAACGCTACCTGGGGCGCATCAAGCTCACGCTCGAAAATCCGCCGCGCCCGAAGAAGCCCAAGGCGCCGCCACCGCCGGTCGACCCGCCGCTGCCGGGCCTCGATTACTGAGACGGCCGCGCCCATGCTCGGGTTCCTGCTACGTGCCGCGATCGCCGCGCTGGGCCTCTGGGTAGCCACGTCCTGGGTTCACGGCGTGTCGATCGACACGCCGCGGACCTTGATCCTCGCGGGACTGTTGCTCGGCATCGTCAATGCCGTGGTACGGCCGATTGCCATATTGCTCACGCTACCGATGACCGTGCTTACTCTCGGTTTCTTCTTGCTGATCATCAACGCCGGAATGGTCGGCCTCGTCGCCTGGATGCTGCCGGGGATGCAGGTCACGGGGTTCTGGGCCGCGTTTTGGACCGCGGTCATCGTCAGTTTCGTGAGCATGGTCGGGTCCCTGCTCGTAGGCCCCAAGGGCCGCGTGCAGATCATCGTCAAGCGCGGCGACGGCGGACGCTAAGCCAGGCGCGGGGTTCGCGACCATGCAAGACAAGAATTATGGCGCTATTTTCGATGGTCGCGCCGCATCCTATGATCGAGCGATGCGTCGCGTTCCCGATGCTCGCAAAAGGGAGTTCGATCATCTGCTGAAACTCGCCGATTTGAAAAAAGGCGAGATAGTCTGTGATTTTCCTTCCGGCGGGGGCTACATCGCGGACCGCATCGATCAACCGGTCGATCTGACGCTCATGGAGACCTCGACTGTTTTCTTCGAGTTGTGTAATCAACGACCCAACGTAAACACACGATTGGTGACTGAAGATGATCTCGGCTGTGCCGATCATTTCGACAAGATTTTATCCCTGGCCGGATTGCATCACATGGCAGACCGCCCCGGCTTTTTTGACACCTGTCATCACGCGCTGAAGGACCAAGGGCCGCTATGCTTGGCCGATGTCGCGGCAAATTCCAGGGTAGGATCGTTTCTCAATGAGTTCGTCGATCTTCATTGCCCGGGCGGGCATGAGGGCATTTTCATCGATGATCAGATTCTCGATGAAATGAGAACGGCCGGTTTCTCGATCGAATCTGCGCAACGCGAAAACTATCCGTGGATATTTTCGTCGGTCGATGAAATGGTGCGTTATTGCGGGCTGCTGTTCGGCATCGACCATGTTGCCGATTCTGAAATCGAGCGGGGACTCGAGAGTTATCTCGGCTATCGAGAAACCGACTCGGGAGTTCTGCTCGAGTGGGAATTGTATTTCATCCGGGCGGTCAAGTCCCGCTGAGGCAGTAATGGCGCGCCGAGCCCGCCATTTGCTAGGGTGTGCGCATGCCTCTGAAGATCTCCGCACTGCTCGAACACTACGCCTTGCTGATCGTGTTTCTCGCGGTGCTCGTCGACCAGTTGGGCATTCCGCTGCCCGCGATCCCGATCCTCGTCGCCGCCGGCACGCTCGCGGCTGCCGGCAAGGCCAATGCCGCCGCGTTGTTTTTCGCCGCGGTGCTGGCCTGTCTGATCGCCGACTCGGTCTGGTTCGTGATCGGCCGGCGATACGGCATGCGCGTCTTGAAGACCCTGTGCCGGATCTCGATCGAGCCGGATTCCTGCGTCAGCGAGACGCAGCACCGCTTCGAGCGCTGGGGCGCGAACTCGCTGATCATCGCGAAATTCGTGCCGGGCCTCGCCGTGATCGCGCCACCGCTGGCCGGCGCGCTGCGCGTCGCTTGGCCGCGGTTCCTTACTTTAAGCGCGCTCGGCGGCGCGCTGTGGGTCGCCGTGGGTCTCGGTGCGGGCCTCGCGTTCAAGGCTCAGCTGGAATGGCTCACCGGTTACGTCGAGCGTTTTGCGGGCGTCGCCGTGACCGTGCTCGCGATGCTCTTTGCCGCGTACATCGCCCGTAAATGGCGTCAGCGGCG
>Ga0116231_10011129_pt1 | contig 14027 bp, 11 predicted proteins | sample S1TSphgellanicum_2_FD_89695 | JGI IMG/M metagenome (GOLD analysis project Ga0116231, IMG submission 89695) | Host-associated microbial communities from peat moss isolated from Minnesota, USA - S1T2_Fd - Sphagnum magellanicum MG | ecosystem: Host-associated > Plants > Peat moss > Unclassified... | reverse complement strand
TACTCCTGCTTAGTGAAGCACTAGAGCTTTTCAACCATTTTTTTGGCTACCAAGAGTGCCACTGTGTATCAACCAACACTCAATACATATGTTCTTCCTTCCTTCATTGCAATTCTGGTCTGTGGTCAGCATGTCTTCTGTGCCTCTAGTTTTTTGTTGAATGTGTGTTTGACTACATAACTCTGATGGTGCTGTCCCAGAGATGTCCTGGAGATGCTGATGTGCCAACTCTCTTCAATTTTGGAAGCAAATTGAATCAAACCTATTCAATAGAGTATCTCATGTGATTTGTTTCTTTCAGAAAATCACAGGGAAAGGAGGAATGCTTAGGATGCGAATGTGGGGGACATCAGTGGTGGAAGGAGTAACAATATGCCATGGTATCTATGAGTGATGACCTGCAGCTCTCCTTCACTGTCGCACATGGCTGAGCTTCACACAACTTGAACAGGCACTCTTGATGACAGAAAGCTCAGTCGCTGTACTGTCAAGACCAACGGAGGCAGTCCTCCAGTCATTTGCAACCAGGCCAGCACCAACTACTTCACTCTCCCCCCTCTGTTTGCAGCACCTAATAAAAAATTCCTTAAATCTCCAACTAAAACTTGGTCATGTCTTCCTGAAATTTGGGTTGCAATTTTTCTTTCCAAGGATCTAACACACAAAAGACTCTCTTTCACAGATGTGCAGAGTCAGTGGATGACAATATGGAATGAGTTTTACTCACTAGCACACATGCGGGTCCTATAACTGGAGTTCATGCAATCAAAGACTTCACAAATGGGTACGTACCACATCTTCAAATTCTACAAAATTTGAAATGGTTTGGATTATACCTTTCAAGAATCTTAAGAATTTCACCCATCATCAGAAAAACAATCGAGGTAACCACTAGCCACCAGTGTTGGGCATGTAAGTCTTTTACCGTCATATACACATGAGTATATATATAAACCATCCACTGTAATTGAACTAACATGACTTGTTGAATGTGAATGTCTAAAAACACCATCATATTCTTAAGGAAGGCAATAATGAGAACATTGACAATTTCCAAGAATGAAATGATCTAAGAAATCTTGTCGACTCCATCATTGGTGTTCATTCTTGTTGACAAAGTTGCATCTAAGATGGTTTCCAAGATGACAAAGTTGACAATTTCCAAGGAAGAAATGAACACCAATGAAGGAGTTGGCAGCTGACATCCTTAAACACAATTTAGTTGAATATAATGTCAACAATTTTTTGCCACAGTGAACCAGCATCCACCGGTGCACCATGAAGGATGGATGATAAATGGTCTGGAAACAGTTTTCTGTTCTGTTCCAGTTCCTTAGCTAAACACAGTGGCTAGCTCAGTTGCTTTTTTTTTAACTACCCACCTACTAACAACCCACAAGCAGGTTGTTAGTAGGTAGGTAGTAAAAACAACTCTTACATATGCATAAATCATCTGCTTACCTAGTAGTTGCCTATTTTCCTACCTACCTGCCTATGTGCGAGACCCATTTCCTACAGAATTGGTTACCAAGGTGAACCCAAATATTAACTCAAGTTGAACTTCACCCACAACTGAGTAATAGTGGGCATCCAGTGGATGTCGCATTGGTGGGTGCTGGTTCACTGTGGCCCCCTTTACCTAACTATAAACCTCCTGTCTCTCAACCAAGAAGAAGAAAAGTCTCTGCTTTTGCTTGTTGTCTGGGGATCTTCCAAGCTGGTTATCTAGTGAGTTTTTAAAAAAAGCTTCTGGATGTATGCTGTTGTCTTGGTGTGGACATGATTAGACTATTTTTATCATAACCTCAGGAATTATCAAGTAGCAAGTGTTGGGATCAGAAATGGATACCAATAACACCAGAGGTTCTCAGGGCTTTTCTCAAATACATAACCCTCATTTAGTGGGCAAGTAATGTGCAATAACCCTGTCTGTAAATAGACATTACTTATTAAATTGTTAGTTCCGACCACCAAATTCCAGAAATCCCAGTGGCCTGAAGAAACGAATCTTCAGACCTATACACAAACTCTATTATGCTGAACATTGAAAATAATGGCCCATTTCTACCATTTCCATTGATCCTCTAGTATTCTCACAAACTTACTAAAACCTATTACACAACTAACCTCAAGGTAACTAAGAAAAATAATTCAGACCATCACATCCAGCAATTTCATTGGCCTTAACATTTTTTCTTCACACCTACACACAAGCCTACCTAACACCCTCTCTATATTAGTACAGTAATAATATAACCAATGTCTTAAAACAGACGGGGTTAAAAAAAATCAACTACCCACTGAACACTGGAATTAAACTCTGTTGTAGTAATAGCCTGCAGATACATACATCTGCAAAATCACCCATATTACCAACAGTGGCCTGAATTCCATTTGACTGGGAGCCTCCAGAGGACATGCAACATGATCAAGCAGCTAAAGCACCAGACATCAACATTAGACTTATAATCAACATGACCAAGAAAGACCGCATGAGAAGTTCTCTCTATGTGTTGTTGCTGCCACTGCTCATTTAGTCTATAGGTACATAAATCACAGCAAAAACTAATAGAAAGCACTGTTCTGATACTTCACTGTTATTTGCAGCAGTACTCTCTTTGTGGTGGTGATTCCCAAGAAATACAACAGCATTTGTGCTGAAACTGTCAACATCTCTTTGGAGTTCTTAGGCCATGACTAGGTTTGAAGTGTTTGACAGCCCTATAAAGCTGATCCCATGAAGGACCCTGAAAGTACATGTGGTTTTACATAGGCCAGCCAACAAAGCCTCCCCCCAAGACACAATTGAAATTGCCACCCAGCCTGAATAATAAAGTCAGCATTCACATTCAGTCAAGTCATGCGTTTTCATTCAGAGCTTTACAAGATTGCCAGTTTAGAGGGAAGGAGGGATTAACTGTTGGGACTCTGTGAATATGTCTTAGTCATGAAATGAAGAGATGGTCAAAGATTGTAACAGCCCAATTGTGATATGAACAAGTGCTAATCTATAGGCACAGTATACTCTTTATTACAACAATCATAGTTGTATTTTCAACTAAGTCTAGAATGAAATCAAGAAAAATTACTCTAGGCAACTGGTGTACACAGAAAAAAAGCAGTTTTAAACTAGATCTTGAGAGTATCATGGTAGAAGAACGTGAAGAAATAAAGCTTCATGACCAAACCCAAACCTAGTTGTAGGGCTACAGCACTCATTACAATCACGAACCACCTGTCACTTCCAGTCTTGATATGACTCCGGATGTTGAGCCCCAAGAAAGCTGCTGACATGAGTGTTGCAACTCCCACCACCACCCACCTCATTATATCCCATGGCACTACAGACAAAAACTGGTAGCAAAAATAGCATATCAACACAATTGAATTTTTGCAGCTTAAGCAGACATTAGTGTAACAGTTAAACATGTGGCTACAGAAGTCCTGTTTTGAGCACATCAACAAAGACAAGATTATGATGGATGTATATCATATGTAAATGTCATTGATTGTCAAATAAACACTAGCTCTGCAAGTGAATTCCAACCAGGCTCAATAGAACAACAATTTACCATCTCATAAACTAACTCATGGACTGATGGTCTGACCTAGTACTTAGTATGCAGCAACTCTTTCTCATTGAGACAAGCAATACAACAAGACAATGATTCACGAGGAAGGGAGTTACCGAAGCTGGGATGAAGACAAAGAGAGAGTAGCCATACAAACACCAAAGCTGGATGAGTCCAGACACAACACCCAGGTACTTGAGAAGAAAGTAGAGGCCCAAGGGTATCACTCCCACATAGCCATAGAACATGATAGCTGCATATGTAACCTTGTTGATGTCATAGTGCCAGGCCTCACCACCTCCTGCACTGGTCTTGTGGGCTAAGTATGCTGCAAAGTTCCCCAAAGCTGCTGTGACAAACACCAAGGTGGAGCAGATCCAGAATGGCCCATACCTGAAGAGAGATATCAGTGGCTTCACTCCATCTTCTGACTCACTGACTTTATGTCATCACAAAATGCTGACTTTTACCATTCTTTGAGTTGACATTCCCCAGACTGAAGGTATGATTCCCAAAACAAAGATGACTACACAGGGATCATGCTACAATGTGTGGAAGACTGAAGGCTTACATGTCAGGGTTGTGGCTGGTCTTCTCAACAAAATCACTCTTGTAAGGGAAAAGGGAATCCTTTATTCGTTCCAATACATCTACTGTGTCCACGTTGAAGTATGGCCGATAAGTTATGACATTGAAATAGCTCTGCCATCCTTGAGGAGTATCAGCACCCCCTCCTTGACCTCCTTGTCCTGGCTGTGAGAATGTGTCTGCACTCCACATTTGGCAAGTCTAATGATAAAGCAAAAAGAGCAGAAACAAAGATAGGACAGGTCTTAAGGGGACTCAAAGTCTGAAGGTTCATGGACAATACAACGATTCATGGCAAGAGAAAGCCCAGAGGGCATCACGAAAAGTGTGAAAGAAGAAGTGAGATCCAACACCTTCCTTTCCCTTTCATTCCCTGATTCTGGTTCTTGAGGTGGCATACCAAAGACAAGTGGAATCAACAGGACCAAATATCATGCAGATGGGAGCAACTTCAAAAACAGCTTCTTTCGATTCTGATTTCTTGTAAGATACTCAACACCCTATACATTGAATCTCAAGAAAATGAACTCATCATTATGCCTCCTCTGGAATCACTGTGATTGCAGAGAGAAAAATCAATGAGATTGCAGAGAAACTTCACAAAAACTGTGTGAAGGTAACCAAAATCTCAGGTCAAGCCAAACCAAAACAAGCACATAAAGAAAAGTTGTAAATTGTGAGTGTCACTCTCTAAGTATCAGACCATCACCTTCATCAATGAATTGCAGCGACTAGCTGCCATTGCTCCCCACTGATTTCATCAGATCCTGAGTGGGTGTAGATATGTGATGAAATAACATACTCAAAACTTAGGGCAAACAATCACATAAAATTCTTTGTCCTGATTTTCCATCCAAATTCTGGAAGCAACAGGACAATTCAATAGTGTACTCATCACACTGAAACAAGCTTGTAAGGTTGAGGTTCATTTCAGTTTAGCTTGCCCCTGTGGAAGCAAACATCTGAGTCAAAGGCATAGAGAGGCTACATAGAACTTGGTGGTTGAGGAGCACCCTGAATATATCTGTTAAGCACATCCAGAATCAAGGCACATTATGTCACTACACCCATACAAGCACTTGAACCATCAAATAACCACCTACAGTAGAGGGCTGCATACCATCAGCATCACGTGGAGGCTGGAAAGAGCCAGCAACTTTGCCTCTGTTGTCACTTGGTGGGAACGTCTGAAGGTTTGAATCTGAAAAACAATAAAAAGAAGGATAAGACATGTAGGATAGTATATCAAAAATGATAAAAGGACAAAACTGTGAACTCATAGAGCATTAACACATATGGGGCAACTGATTTGGAGAATTTCAAAACATTCAAGAGGAAGGCTACTCAAAAAAGACTAAGCTAGTTTAGTTTTCCATTGTAACTATTCACAGCACACCTCAAATGTTGTTTGAAAATGACTTTCTCTGTCCTGCAACTAGAAAGAAATGACTTCCAGCAACCAGACATTTGGCAAGTGAAATCTTTTAAGTCACAAAAATAAGATTAATTTAAATGAGAAAGTCCACATTCTCCAGGAAGAGAAAAAAGGGTATGGACCACAGTTATGCATTCAATAGAGGTCAATGAGAAAAGGAAAGTAGGGAAATACTCCAGGGATGTGGTAATGGTATCGGCATTTGTAACTATGTGGGAAAAAAAATTCTTCAAGGCAGAATAACTCGCACATATGAAGTCCTCTCTCACAAAAGAGTTCAACCAGAACACAACACTTCTTTCACATTCTCCTTCATATTGAGCTCAAAGATCATAGAAAGCATGCTAGTCATAGTAAGCTTTGACTAGTTCACACCTGTGACACATTGAATTAAAATTGCTGCAAGTCCTCCCACCATTGAATATCTTTGATTTAACTAGTCTCACTTCTGTCTGTTGTTGCTTAGGTTTTTTGAATGATCCAGGAAAACCCTTGCAATTGAAAACAGCATAAATCCACAAAAGTTGCTGAAAAAAAAGTGTGCAGCAGAATAACAGAAAATTGAGAAATAGGAGGCAGGCAAGTGCTTGTTGGGTTGGTGAATGAACCTTGAAATGGAAGGACATGGTCTGCAACTGCAGCAACCTGCATGCAGATGGCAAAAAAAGTCAGTGTGCCATCCATCTCAACCTAACCCCATTGATTCATCACGTAATCTAGAGGAAGGGGGCTAAGTTGGACAAGGATCTCCATTTAAAAATACAAGGCTCTCCAGGAAGCAGTGGAAAATTTGGATTTCCATAACATGAACTTAGAAAACATCATGTAGCCGAAGGAGGATAGCTTGAGGTGCAAGGAAGACAAACAATTGAAGGCCACATTGACTTATTCCCATTTCAAGATCAAATACTGAAAATTGGGAAATTGTGAACATAGCTAAAGGACAAGTTTTAGAGGACCAATTGAGCATTCTAACTATTCTTTTTTCTCTGGATCCAGAGATGAATTTCAATCAAAACTTGCGTACAAGAAGATGATGAGGAGGACGACGACGATGACCTATCTCAAGGGTTTGACCTAACAGCAAATCAGACAACTAGGTCACAAATATCTTGGAAAACACTCAACCAATGCATAAGCTTCGGCATGAAGCCATAACCAGATCGCCGTTGTGCAAAACAGCCGAGACTAGGATGCGATTGAAACCAATGCACAGTGACAGCGATAATATAAAAACCCATTTCGTCAAATGCACCGATCTAGAACATGAGACCGTGTGTGTGCCGCATGAAGCTGAAATCAGAACAAGAAATCACGGGAGCTGAAGAAAGCAGGACACTAAATTGGCACAATGACACAATGCAAGATTAACAACAACAGCTCCTAACAGACCAAACTGGATCAAGGAAAACAAAAGAATACGACAATCTAGACATACTATGAGTGAAGCAAAATATGGGGAAAAAAATGATCAACTCAATGCCAATGCACGACGAAACTGAAGCCGAGACGACGGGAGTGGAATGAGAAATTACCGATGCTCGAAAACTTACCGGTACAGATCCGCCAACAGATTCAGATCCGAGGCTGCTGTAGTTCCCGGACATTTTTCCAAAACTCTTGTTGAAGAAATGGAACTTCCACAAGCAGAAGAAGGAAATCTCGGCGCCGAATCAGGGAAAAAATAAAATGCTCTAGTCGAGGCGAGGCGAGGAGGCTACGAAAAGAGGATCAACAACCAAGAGACGCGGTGGTGCTAGAGCGTTAGTGAAAGACGCTTTTGCTCCATCGCTAGGGTTTGCGTGGAAGTCTCTTCCCGTTCTGCCGTGGAGCCCATGATTGGCGGTTTCCCACTTGTGATTTCCTGACCATTTTTGTTTCTGTTCACACGTTGACACGTTCAATCACGTTCAATTTCCCACCTCTTTTGTGTTTGCCACTAGTGTGTCCTTGTCAGCATTTCTTTCCCTGCCCGCGCCCTTTGGAAGTTTTGCCCAAAGGTCAAAACCGGAGATTGAAAGCTCTTGGATTCGATCGGTATTAGGTACCCAGTGGACTTAATTAGGCACCTAGCCGATCTACATGGGCCTTGCCACTTATAGGCAAAGGTTGTTTAATTCTAGCTCTGCCCAGAGGGAAGAGACCCTAGCATTGGTTTGGGATTTGGGCAGAATTTTTTGCTCCAACATGACCCAATCTGTGAGATACATGTGGAGTATTATGTGTGCATGTAGTGATGGATGGGCGTGTTCCATAAAAGTCATGCATTTAAATGACAAGTTTTGGATCTAGTAATGGAAGTTTTTGGTTTCAACTTTGAACTTGCCATCAAGGGCAGAGTCATTCCATCATGAGTTGCACGGTATTCAATAGCACTAGTTTTTTACACTCACACCTGGGAATTTGTTGGGGCAAAATTTTCGCTAAAGAACCAAGTGCTGAGAAAGACGGTCATGACCCAGAAAACAACTACATAGGTGAAAGCATCATAGATCAGTCTGAACACAATCGCCAGTTGCAGATGGTAACTAGACATCAAGACAAACTAGAGAAATGGATATGACAGAGCACAGTATTCATTCCACACCAAAAGCATTCAAATTCAATCTGAAGCTGCAGCAAGCTGTCTTTTATATTAATAACCTTCAAATTTTTATGCTATGGACTAATTTCAAGTTCAAATACCATAGAACAACTACTGAGCAGTGAGTAACAACAATGGTGAAGAGCATGTATACAAAATTCCAACCACAATTATAAAACTTGTTTAGAATAGCACATTCCAATAACAGAGACTTGCTCAAGGATCATCTCGTACAGCTACTTGACAGTAACAACAATGGTAAGGATCCTGTAAACAAAATTCCACTGGTACTAAAATATGTTCAGAGTAGCACACTCTGATAATATAGGGGACAGAAAAAAGATACTTGCTCAAGAAATCACAAGATTGTGATTGTCTTGAAGGTCAAGTCAATGCTTACAATGGACATCACTACGGAATTGCTGCAAGCAAGGAAAATGGTGTGCCAATGACCATGCCTGAACATCCCCACTGCAATTTTACCAATGAAACATGAAAAATCTTCCCATTAGTATGCTGCATAGATAATCATGGAATAAGTAGTATCTTATGGTGTACAAATTCCCATGTGTAATCTTCCAAAGGTCAGCACAATCTTATTTTCAAACCCCTCAACTTTCACTGTTTGCTACGATAAAATGTTTTGCTTGCTATTTTATCCTGATTTTCCTGATGATATCAATTGCATTCCAAATGTGAAGGGTTCATTGAAGAGTAGTCCACTTGAGAAAATTCTCAATAGAGCTCAAATTGAGTGTTATGACTTACAAATAATAGTGGTCATGCCTTCATGCTGGCTTGAGCAGTGGCATTATTTGCAAGTGCCTGATTTTGTGCTGGGTAACCAAGTGGTCTTCGGAACAACATGATGTGGGGCTCAGGTCGGTGGATGGCACAGTGAACCCAACCCCGTGACTGCTGCACCCCTATTCCTCGCCATTCAACCTATTTGCATTCCCCACCCACATCTATTCAGAACATGATCAACTCAAGGATAATAAAACCCCTTTGGTGACATGTGGAAGCTTGACATCATATGTGACTTTTTGGCAAAGAAAATGCCCGCACAAAAAGCACAAATTGAACAGGCACTAACATGTCCTCAAGTTTACCTCAGAAAGTAGGCGATTCTTGGGCAGTAATTTTGCTATGTCAGGAGGTAGAACAACATGCCTGCCACACAGATGTTAAAGTCCACATTAAAAAGCTATGTTGGCATGAGTAGATATGAAGGCACTCCTGCAGACCAGTTCAACCAGCTTTGCTCAACTTTACCATCTTTTCCAACAACTTTGCATGCACAAATCGGAAAAAGTAAGGGTTAAATGTCTGTATGAGAGACTCAAGCGAAACAACATTTTTGCTGGCTGTTACCTTTTCAAGAGATATAGTTGGGAAAAAGAGAATGTTTAGCCACTACTTGTTCATGCGGTAATGAAGGCCTCTCATTTTACGACAGACGATCAAGGCTCAGGATGAGACACTAACATACACTACAAGACTAAGGAATGTTCACAGGCCGAGTGCAGGTTGTAAGCATGCCGTTGCTCGGAAAGCAAATGATCTTCCAGAGTCATTTCGAAAACCTTTGAAGTGGAAAATAGAACACATCACCTGACTGCGGTACTAATTTCAACAGCGTATACTTCAGTGACTACTTCAAGGTGTCCATTACACACACACACACACACACTCTCTCTCTCTCTCTCTCTCTCTCTCTCTCTCTCTCTCTCTCTCTCTCTCTCTCTCTCTCTCACGCAATACAGCAAACCTGAATAGTTTCTACTACAGAAGTCATGAAACAGAGCACAGATATAGGTTTTCAGGGGGGAAGGGAAGGACCAAAGAGACACGAAACGATATTGAAAACCTCCCAGATCCATCTTACCTCGCCGTCTCCATGTGAAAGGCAAGACAAAAACAATCACTCACCTATACTCATTAACGTCGTCGAAATACTTCTCGGAGTATTCGATCTGCGGCATGCTTTGAAAGCTGGTAGATCCGCGCCTTTGTCGCCTTATCAGACTCCTAAAATCAACTCCTCAACCTCCTCTAAAGACGAAGCTAGCGTTGCAAATGCGAGAGAGAAGAGAGAACAGGAGCGGACGTGCACGAGAGCGCAAAGAGCAAAGCGCAAAGTTCTAGAGACAAAGCAGGGAAGAAGAACGGAGGGGAAGGAGGTTACTAGATATCTACTGACCTACCTACCTACCTACTTTGTAGGCCTTTTTAGGTCTTACCGAGTAGGTACCTACCGTCCAATGTCTTCAAGTTCAAAATAGGGGACATGTCCGTTGATGTAATCATGGCGATCTGATCTGGACTTAGGCGTGTGTGAACAGGGTATCTAGTAGTTAGGCCATTCCTGCTAGCAATCCAAAGTCAAATTTACTGCCAAAAAGAATTAGGTACTGTTCTGGGTGTGAACGGTGAAGGCAATTGGACTGTACACCTGGACCAGTGGAAAATCAGTGCGAAAACCAAAAAACTTCTGCTCAAGTGTGAGCAGGGATTGTTCTTTGGCATCATCTATGGCGGGCCTTTTTTTCTCTGTCGGAAACCTCGCCAAAAAGCGAAATAAGTAACTAAAAACTCGAAAATGAAGTGATTTTTGGAGAGTTTCCATCGCCAGAAGTGAGATTTTTTTTTTTAAATCACCAGATTTCTATATTTGGTTTTCACTGTGTAGCCTTGAATACATAAAGTTGATTCAAGATTTGTACTTCACATATAGTTTATAGCCAGATTTGGCTAAATCTTCCTAGGGATGATCATATTTTCTCTACATCTTCCTATGGATGATTGACACTATACTTTTGGTGCAAAATTTCTCCCTGCTGCAAAAAATTTGTGGCAAATCAAAAAGTTTAATAGAAAAATCGCCAAAAATCGAAAAAATTGCAAGATTTCTATACATTTGTTCAAATAGGTAGCCAAAAACATAAAAGTATTAAGGATGTCTTTTTTTTTTTCCTTTCACATTTTGCTAATAGCCAAATTTAGCTAAATCGACTTATGGATGATCACCACTCTTGGCTACATCACAAAGTTGAGGGGAGGAAAAAAAAAACACTTTTTATAAAATTTACTAATCATGCTCTACAGAGCAATGTTTTTTTTTTTTTTTTTTCTCATATTTGTGAAGTTGCCATACTGGCGATTCTCCACAAGGAGATTTAGCCACGTTTGGCCATAAACCGTCCTTGCGCTGCGTTCACACGTGAATAAAACATGATGTAACAGAGATGTCATCCATAGGTTTTGTCAGATTCTCTGCTACCCACCTAGGACAAAAAGTAGCCAACTCTGCAGCACTTTGGCTGTTGAGGCCATTGCCACACCCACCGCATCCCATCCCCCAACACACACACACACACACACACACACACCGCCCACCTTCTCCTTCCTTTTGTGGCCTTCCAAAATTCCAGTCCAGGTCCCCTTGGGTCTACGTATTGAGCAACTGGGCCAAGTGAAACCTCCGAAAGGAAGCGAGAGAGAGCGCTGGGAGCGCACGCGAGAAAAACGGCGCAACCAGAACCGGACCCCACACACTCATACCAAACTAGAACCCGAACACAGACGTAGAACAGAAACTAGGAGAGAAGAGAAGGCAGCGAGAGAGAAGCAGAGAAGGGCGAGGTGCTCCTTCCACTTTGCGTGCGCAGGGGGGAGTGGAGGGATATTATGTTCATGAACAGGAGGAGTAAGGAGCAAAGGACTAGTGGCGATGATGGTTTCACTGTGTTTCAAAACGGGAACGGACGGAACATTGAGCGGTCGTCTCTTCTGCCTTCTTCTTCAGCCACTCCTGCCTCTGCTGCTGGTCGCTTTCGCGGCGCCATGGACAACTCCGCCTACCCTGACGACGGTGTGTGTGTGTTTTTTTTCTTGCTCTTTTTTAGGTTTTTGATTATGATGATGATGATGATGATGACGACGACGACGACGCGGAGGTTTTGATTTTTACTTACTGCTGTCTGCTTTCAAGGAGGATCGGGTCTGCAGGGTATTGGACCCTGATTAGATTTTGACCTAACTCTTCTCAGCATCAAGGACCAATGCTGTGATATCAATTTTCTTTTTGTAATAATATCTTTCGATCTGAATTGCAGCGATCCATTATTTTTCATAAAATTGAATGTCGTTTTGCAGATGATTTTGACACAGACAGTGAGGAGGAGTCGGATGTGAGTGGATCTGCAGGAGATGACACTTCATGGATTTCCTGGTTCTGTCGCTTGAGAGGCAATGAGTTCTTCTGTGAGGTGGACAATGAGTACATTCATGATGAGTTCAATCTCAGTGGCCTCAGTAGTCAGGTTCCCTACTATGACTACGCACTTGATCTCATTATGGATGTGGAGTCTCCTAATGGTAAGAAGAACATATCATGGCTTTTTTCTGGGCATGATCAATGAGGCAGATGTCACATTGCTGTTTCTTTGGTATTAACACTGAAAATTTGTTCCTTGAGAGTCATGAGCATTAGACAATGATAGGGTTTATGGTTGAGATATTGACCAACAGAAAACATTGAGGTATGTTCAAAAGTTGGTAAGAGTGTAGTTTAGGTTTTGCATGTATGTATGAATTATGTGTATAGTGATTAGCATGGAAGAACAAGAGGGTTTGATTTTACCTGCAGTTGTTGTGATGATTTAAGAAGAGTGAGAACTCTCTGAGATCCAATGACAGATTTGACATAAAGACAGACATCCTGTTGAGAGCGTATAGAAGTGAAAGAGGATGAAATCATGGCCTCTCTGTTTCTTGTATGCTCCCCTTTTAATCTTTAGCCCATCTGGATTTTGTGCCTTCTACTAATGCCCGTGTGTTTGCAATGGGATGGACTTGACTAGGTTTAATTGCATTCACCCTGGTTGTCTCTAATGTACAGACTTCCTTTAAATGCAGATGATTTATTTTCAGAGGAGCAAAATGAAATGGTAGAGTCTGCTGCAGAGATGTTGTATGGACTCATACATGTCCGGTATATCCTGACTAGCAAAGGGATGAATGCTATGGTATGTCTTGTTTCCTTGTTCCCTGCTTTGTGTTAAACTCCTTATGAAGCATTCAGAAGGATAATTCACTGAATGGTCATCCAATAGAATAGGCTAAAATACTGCATCCAATTTGAGAGTGTTGGTTCAGGTGTATTGATTCCCTGTTTTCTTATGATGGTCTGCAGTTAGAGAAGTCCAAGAATGTGGACTTTGGCAGGTGTCCCAGAATGTATTGCTCAGGCCAGCCATGTCTGCCCATGGGACAGTCAGATGTCTCAAGGACAAGTACTGTGAAAATCTATTGTCCCAAGTGTGAAGACATATATTACCCAAGGTCCAAGTATCAAGGCAGTATCCTCTTCCACATGTACCATATGGTGAATGCATGATATTCTGCTTTGTAATGACATGTGGCTGTTTATTGGGGTGCATTGTGGAAAGAATAAATTGAACACAGGTGTTTAGTCAATTTGTATTATATTGATGTGAAGTCAAACTTGTAACTCCCAATCCAGTAACTTCCCAAATTCCTGTGGCTTTCTTCCGAAGGACACAATCCTACCATGACAGTAGGCTGCCCTGAGACCTAAAGAAAGTTTCTGTATCTAGTTGGCAGACAATGTGAATGAAGTTTATAAAGGCTTGGAACAACCAGGGTGTTTAAACCAGACCTGAGGCTGACTTTTGGGCTTTTCATTGTTCAGTGCAAAGGCATCATACATGCTACTGTTGATGGTCCCTGAACAGGTGTGAGACTGGCACTTTCGTTCATACCGCTGTGTGTTTTTCGTGTTTTGTTTTGTATCTCCCCTTGGCTGGTTCTTTCTGTGGCTTCC
>Ga0116231_10011127_pt1 | contig 14028 bp, 7 predicted proteins | sample S1TSphgellanicum_2_FD_89695 | JGI IMG/M metagenome (GOLD analysis project Ga0116231, IMG submission 89695) | Host-associated microbial communities from peat moss isolated from Minnesota, USA - S1T2_Fd - Sphagnum magellanicum MG | ecosystem: Host-associated > Plants > Peat moss > Unclassified... | reverse complement strand
TGAATTCACTCAAAATCCAGTGAAACCTCTTGACCAACACAAAAAGACACATTTCTTGTAACAGTGGGGCTTGACCATTCCATAATGAATTCACTCAAAATCCAGTGAAACCACTAGACCAACAAAAAAAGACACATTTCTTGAAACAGTGAGGCTTGACCATTCCATAATGAATTCACTCAAAATCCAGTGAAACCTCTTGACCAACAAAAAAAAGACACATTTCTTGTAACAGTGGGGCTTGACCATTCCATAATGAATTCACTCAAAATCCAGTGAAACCACTTGACCAACAGAAGACACATTTCTTGTAGCAGTGGAGCTTGACCATTCCATAGTACACAACAGAGATGCAGCAGCTTAGGGATTGATTGACTCCATCACAAGAAATAGAAACTCAATCAAAGTGCCACCCAAATCAATGATAGTGATTCATAATGATTGCAAAGAAGGGAGGGGGATCTCTCACACCACCAAAGACAGACAGGTACTTACACTGGAAGGAAGTGGGGTTCCAGTCCAACAACAGTCTAAATGTGTACCAAGATTAACTACAATCCACAACAGAGATGCAGTTCCAGTTCCAGTTCCAGTACCGGTAGTCTAACTCTGTACCAAAATAGCTACAATCCACAACAGAGATGCAGTTCCAGTTCCAGTACCAGTACCAATACACTACCACATGCTACATTACATAGTACATTACAGGCAGATCAGTGTTTATTCTTGGACCCATTGTTCAAAAAGGCCATACAATTTGGAGTTTGGAGTTTTCAGACTGGGAATTTCATGAGCTCTTTTGAATGCCAATTTACACTTTTTGAAAAGCTTTTGGGTCATGTAGCTTCTTTTTAAGCCATTGGGTGGTGATAATATATGAGGAGGGATCTGTCTTGTCCATCATTGCTGGAAAAAACTCCAAAAAATGCACTAGTGCTTTCCACATCCATTTTTTCACATTCCAACATTAATTTGCCCCCAAATCTAGGTCAAAGGAAAAATGTTTGTAACACAAAAGGGTGATGATACATTACTTGAGAAGATTACAACAACAAAGAACAACAACAACAAAAACTGAGCAAAAAGTCAGGAATCCTGAAAAGATGTGTGTTTAGTAGTACATTACAATGCCACTGAATTTTAACTTTTTAAAAGTGTGTTAGAGTAGTAGATATGTCACCACATGGGCCAATCATTTGTGATTGGGTAATCAAATCCAATCATATTTGTTTTACAGGCCCTTTTGGATAGCATTGCACATTGTGCACATTTACAGGTTCAAACTCAAATTTTTATGTTATTTAAAGCCCGAACTTCTTCCTATAAAGTCACTATTTTGTAAATGATTATGATGTTATGGGTGGATGTAGTTTTACAATGCCAACCTACAAAGCCCCAATATTCTATGTCCGACGTTTTGCTTTGGCATAGAACATTGAATTTCCCTCAAAATGGTGCCATCTAGGTTTAGCCTCAATTTGCTAACTTTTTGCTCTTGGACCTTCATCTAAAGGCCATGGGTCTGATTTATGACTCTCAGCCAATAAGATTGCTCTATTTCATTGGACCGTGGACCTTACACCCTCATCTAAAGTGGTCCTAAGAATATTGTGACAACATATTCTTTTAAAACAATTGCAGCAATGCAAAGTTTTGCATATGAAAAAAAAAACTTGTTGAGGGGATAAATAGTTGTCGCTAATGGTCATGTGTAAGGGACTTGCATGACATAGGAATAGACCAATGTTGGTTGGGTAATCTATTTTTGAGCATACCCAATGGACAAGGTATCTAAAACAAATTCATATGTGAAACCTAGCAAGCACATGCCTAACAAATTTATTTTTTATTAAACTTAAGCTTTTGAGCATAGACATTGGTTGATTTGTATTTTGTTGAAGGGCATGCATAATGGGTGTGGAAAATGGTGATTTCTATTAGACATCAACTTAGGCATGTGCATTAAAAAACAAAGGCCATAATTCACATGGTTTTCAAGCCAAAAAAAACAAATGGATAATTCTAGATCCAAATTATTGTGTGGAGATATCACACACAACTTTTTTTAAATGATTTAAATTTTTATTATTAATATGTTATAATCCTAAGTCTTCAATCTCTAAATATTAAATACCAAAATTGTAGTCTAAAAAATTACATAATTACAGGCAAGGTGGGAAAATAATCAAGCAAGTCAATGTTGTTGATGACATGTCATAAATTGGTTTTCATCTTTTGTTACAATTTGATCCATTAATTTGATGATGAACACAGAGTGCACTCTCACACTCTCACAAATCATGCACACACAAACAAAGACATTCAAGTAATCACACATTCAAATTGATTCAAACAATTGATATTACATTGAATTCGTTCAACACAATCGCATCAACCATGCATTTCAAATTTAAAAACTATTTGATCATGTGGAAATGAACTCTAGGTGCAATGATTCAAGCAATTGTGTCAAACAACATGCCAAATTCAGAACCATGATTGTAATTTGCAAATTGAAAACCTCAACAAAGAAAATTCAATGCAATCACATTCACCTTCAACCACATTAGACCATGTTTGTTAAAAAAGACATCCCACAACATATCTAGCACACATATCTCGCAAGCAATTGACCACACATACCTTTAACCTATTGTGGAGCATTGAAAAATTCAAGGCATTTCACATTTCTCTTTTGTCCATCATTGAAGCACTTTGCCTCCTAGGGTTTAGGTATTTGCATAGCAAAAAAATTTGTCATTTCCAACCAATTTTTGTAATTAAAATTTTTCATTTGCAATTATTTTAAATTGCAAATGATATTTTTTATTTTTAAAAATAAATTTCCAACAATATTTTTTTCTTCTAATAAACCCTAATGCCTTTAAAATACATTGGGTGACCACAAGAGTTGAAATTTCTAACATTTTTCATGCTAAGTCCCATGTTTGAGGAATAAGAAATCTACTTTGCATATTTACGGCATCCTTAAATTTCAAGGTTTCTTTGAATAAAATTGCTTTGAATGAAAACCCCATTTTGACATGAGTTTTCAATTTTTGAATGCAATGAACTCTACAAGCCTTCACCTATTCATGTTTTTTTTCCCATTATTTTTAGTCCAAGCAATAGTCTTCTCCAAAAAAACTAGATATCCTTGATAGAAACCTCTCACATTCCACCACATCCCTTAATGTTATTAGTAACATATTGACAACATTTCAATATGGCATGCATAACAAATGGCAACATAGGGTTGTGACAACTAGAGTGAAACATATGACACAATGTTAATTAAAAAGACTATTATGAGGGTGCTCAAATTGGCACTATCATTTTTAAAATATGTTACAACCTATGTTCACATATTTGTTAATATTTGGCATGTGACCCAAAACTTTTGGTTGAGTTCCAATTAAACAATTGCATACTCCTATTGTGCAGTAGCTTTGGTTTCAAGAATCTCCAAATCATCTTCACCAAACTCTATGTCAATAACTATTTCATTAGAACTTGCTTTAAATCCAACCCCACCACCACCATTCCTAACCCCATGCCAACATCATAATCAATTACAAACAAAGGAAATCCCTCTATCTTTTGTCACACCATTCATAAAAAGATCTCAACTATATGCATTCATTATAGGTCTATAGTGAAATTTAAGCCTTAAGAAGTGCAAGTAAATTTAATAATGCCAACACATAGCACCTTAAACCTTAAATAGGAAAAGGTGAACAAGATCTTTTGCAAAAGTGAAATAGTTATTTTGTACAAACCAACAAATCAAAACAATAGAAAACCCATTAATGATCGAAATTGTAAGAGCACTTGAACATGACTATCGATATGAAAATTGGGAAAACATTTGAATGTCGTGGTCAATGATGTGAATTGAACAACAAACACAACAAAACATATTGCACCTGAACATAACAATGCAAACCAAAATAACAAACATGATGATCAAAACTAAAACATGGACTCCAACAAATCATTTTGGTCCCAAGCACAATGATGCAAACTAGAACAATGAGCATGATGATGGAAACCAAAGCACATAACACCCTTATGCATTGGTTTAAAATGGGACAATGTGTAGCAAAAGAACTTGAACAATAATAGTCACTAATGACATCAAGTGTAGAACACCTTGACCAATACTCTTATCCATTACATTGTCATTTCCATTATGATTGCACAAAGTCACAAACCAACAATTCTCACATCAACAACTTTCAAACCAAACTAATTTTTTAATTTTAAGCTCACTTAAATTTTTTAACCCTAAGGTTTAATGCCTTTCATTGGCATGTAATGTGATATGCCCACCCCACCAATGCATCTCATGAACTTTGCAAAATGTAGGGTTCACCCACGTATGAAGATTACATGTCTATGAGATAAGAAAGGCCCACATAGATAGAGTATATTAAAAAAACAATTGTTGACCATGGCTTGGAGGTTAAGGTATCCCATATTCGGGTGCATGTTGTAATTATATTTTACTAGAACATGACACCCTACAAACATTGATATAAACATACACAAACTCTATAATTTTTTGCATACACAAGGATAGAATGCTTAGGGCTAACATGCACAAAATTAGAAAGGGAGAGATGCAATATAAAGAGAAAAATGCTATTCCTTGCATGAAAAATGGTTTGTAAATTAAAAGAACCTTCCACTAGTGTTCCCATGCAAACCTTTTGCCATTCAAATTAAAAATCTCTCATACTTAAAGCTAGGGAATGTCAACAAGCCTTCCCTATTTTTGAGGTTACAACTAATGTTTGGTGGGTGTTTGATTTTGGAATAGTAACCAAATTCAAGTGCATTAAGGATTTTTTTAAAAAACCACACGGGTTCAAATGTTTACATTTTTTAGTTTTAAAAAATTGCCAAGTTTTGAGTTTTAGAAACTAGTGATGAGTGGGTATGAGCTAAGAGCAGGGGTTTAGTTACATGATTTAATTGGGTACATAGTCTAATTCTTTGAAAAATACCTAGACAAGTATACATAGGTTAGTTGACCATGTTATTTAACAAATTTCCTTTTGAAAACTAGGTTCAATCTTTGACAAATACAAAGCCTTGGGTCTTTACAATCTTGAGGAAGATAATGTGCACAACACCCATTTACAAGCTTGGGTCTTTAACAAATACAAAACATGGGTCTAGCTCAGGTTTTAGCATTTTCAAGTAGCTAAAAACACAATTACAAGAATAAAAGAAAAAACTTCAATTGAGGGAGGATAATTGATGTTTTTGAACTAAACAAACTTACTACTTCAAGCTAAACAATTAAAATCTTCTTAAGATCATTAGTGAATAATGAATCAAACTAAAAAAATTATGTCATGTTATACTTGGTTTTAAGAAACTTTTCTTTCATTTTATCTTTCATTTGGTCCTTAAATCACATCCCTCAAACTATTAACAAACTAAAAATTAAAACACAAATTGATTGACAACTATCAAACAAGACACATAAAAACAAACAATCCACATTGGAACAACCAACATATAATTTGATTTCTAAAAGACACAAAAGCCACACAGTAGACATCCAAGACCAAAAACATTTGACTTCCAAGAGTAGACACAATAAATTCAAATTTAGAGTGTATAGCAAGGCTTCCAAAACTATATACAATAGACTTCCAAGATCAAATACAATAGAATTCCAAAAAACATAGATGCCAAACAAAACATTTAGTTGAAATTTGACACTTAAAGACTTGAGACACAAAAGACATTCTAATTTCTAACCACACATCAAATAGCAAACTTGCAAGAGACATAGGAACCACATACACACTTGACACCCACACATAAAAGCCACAAAACATGATATCCCTATAATAGATCCAAAAAACAAAAAAGATGGACCCATGAAAAACATAAGAAACACTAACCAATAGATCTAAGAATAAAAACATTGAAGACACAAAGTAAAAAAAACACATATACTTAGAAAAGATAAATGAAATAGACACCTGCAAGTTTCTATGGAACCACACGAATTTCCATGTCATTGGATATAGGCGCTCGTAAGCTTGTAGGTCTCTCTAGAATCTTGCCAATTTCCCTCCTACTAGATACAATGAACTCACGGTCCCACAAGTCCCCATGTCACCTCGTCAAATTCCTTGCTAGTGGATATAACACACTTGGAGCCAAGTTGTTGCATGAGCCTAGAGCCTAAAATTGGAACTTGAGATGGTAAAATGTCTTTCCCCTTAAACACATGCAAGTAAAACCCAAGAATTTAATCATAAAATGAATGTTACACATGTAAACTTTAAAAATATGGGATGAATGTAAGCATTCATCTTCATTATGGATGAATGATTTTTTTTTCATTCATTCAATGTATGGATGAAAAAATAAATTGAATTTACATGTTTTTAATACATAGAATTTCCATCGAAATTATGGACAAAAGTTTTATTTTATCATTAAATTTTTATCAATGAAACTTTTCCCCCTAAATTTTAATAAATTAGAGTTTCATGAAACACAATTTAATTATATATGATATAAAATTTGTTGAATAATATAATGTAAATTTCATTATAAATGTATTTGATGACTATGGTTTTAAATGTCATTATTTTCAATATGTTTTTTTATTATATTACTATTATTATGCTAACATCCACCCCATGGTCCTTTTTTATTTTAAAAAATAAAAATAAAGTTTTTTTTTCTTTCTCCAAAGGTGTCACAACTCCCTTCAAACCTATTTATAAGCATCATGGATCACAACAGGGGTTTTTTTTTTCATTTTTCTTCGAAGGTGCCACAACTTTCATAAAATCTGACTAAAGTTGTTGACAACAATGGGTTTTGAATTTTTAAAATATTTTAAAACTACATGTTATGATTGATAACAATGGATTTTAAAAATAAATTAAAATTCAATTTCAAGCCTTTTAATTAACTTTCTTCAAACAACCTACTATCATAGATGATAATGAGATTTTTTTAATAATTATTTATTTTCAAGGTGCCCTTATTTTTGAGAAACCATATAATGTTGTTGACAACAATTGGGGGTTAACATTCATCCCATCACAATATTTTTTTAATTGTTTAACATTGTTCATGAAAATGATTTTTTAAACAAAATTTCAAAACTTATTTTGGTCCCATCATTGTATTTTCCCTTATAGTTACATTATTCATTATTATAAATGATATTTAAAATATTAATACTTGCACAACAAATGAAGAGGGATATAAATAAATTTTAATTTATTTATCTTATAATCATGGATGAATTTCATCCAATGATTTATTTATTTAATCCAATTCATAGATGAAATTCATCTATATGAAATCATTCATCTATGGACACATTCATCCATGTAAATGGATTAAAATCACATCAAGCTTTAAGCTATGAGCTCAAAGCTCCAAGCTTAGGCTTTATGCTCATGCACAAGCCATCCTCAACACACTTGCAAGCTCACAAGTCCCTATGTAACCTCGGTGATTTCCTTGCCACTTGCTACAACACACTCACAGGCTCGCAAGTCCTTGTATGACCTCGTTGATGTCCTTGCCATTGGATACAATGAAATCATGGGCCCACAAATCCTTATCCAACCTTGTTGATTTCCTACCATTGCATACAACACACTTGCAAGCTCACAAGTCCCTACATAACCCTACCAATTTCCCCCATTAGTATATACAACGCATTCACAAGCCCACAAATCCCCTCATTACCTCATGAATTTAGTCACAATTGCATATCAGGGGCTATATACCTTGCATAAACAAAAAAAAAAGACTTGACAAGGTATAAATTGGGTATTTAAAGGGTATTTGAGTTTTTGAAAGATACTTTTTCCATTTATTTCCCCTCAAATTGGGTATGGTTATAGCTATTTGAATTTCTGAAAGTTTTGGTTATGAGGGTGGGGGTTTAGAGTACAATCTTTCTAAAATGCCCAAGTATGAAACATGGCTTATTCTTTAAAAACTCAACACCCAATGGATATATATATATATATATATATATATACATGCAGGATAAAACCCAATTAATACCCGACAAACCCTCAAATACCTACCCAACACTAGTTACAACTCTCAAATTGGGAATGTCCCCTAAAGAGCATAATTTTGCCTATACATAACAACCTTGGGAGTGGGCCCTCTCATTGTCCAGAGGGTGTTTCAATTTTTGAAATACCCTCAATATAATGGAAAAAACCCCACCACATAGTGAGAGGACCCATCCCCCCCTTGGAAAAAGTTGCTCCTTATCATTAACTCATCATTTGATTACTTTGGGTAATCTCTTACTAACTAGGGTATTACACTACACTTAACAAACACAAATATTAGCATAAAAAACTTTTTTTTTTTTTGGCTACTAAAGAAAAGTCTCAGGCAAGCAAACAAAGAATATACATTGAAAATTATTAATTAATTAGTTAATTAATTAATTAATTTTGGTTCTATAATATCTTATTCCCTGATGGGATTTGACAACAAACTGCTGAATAATTAATTAAATTTTAAATCTTAAGTTCATCACTTGGTTTTTTTTATTCTGAAAAAAAACATTATAAAATGTGAAAAAGCTGGCAAACACAGAAGTAAGTGACAAGTCTGATTTGTCATAACAGCAACTTGGAAGATTTGAGGCACAGAAAGTAAGTAAGGAAGGAAGGAAGTAAGTAAGTACAGCGTCAGAGAAGGTTTTGTTTGGGGTACAGAGAAAAAGTTAACATGTAGAGTGTGAGAGAGTGCAGGGCAGTTGGGTGGGAGTATATTTTCTTGGAGATCAAGACACTCTGTAGCCAAAGAATAAGTCAGTGTCCCTAAGAACAACACATGACTAGTTCATTGGACCCATGCAATTGTAGGGAGTTAGAAACCTGGAGTGAGGAACTTTGCAGGTGTCAGTGCTGCAGCTTGTCTGATGATAATGCCTGCAGGGTTTAACGGTGCAAAGTTTAGTCCAAAAAAATGGATTTGGAGTCTGTTTTTGCTTTGTAGGCAACTGAAATTAGGATATATCGTAATAAGGTAGTCCTTATTAGAGGGTTAGAGGGTTCAAAGTTGGCAAGGAGTGGTGGTAGTACGAAAAATTAGCAAAAATCTCTTGCATTTTAGAGAGGACTAAGAGCAACTCCACTTGTGCTCCACCAGTAGGCTAGTATGTCACCCTTGCAAATTAAACTTGGTTGAAGAAAAGTGAAAAGATGCTCAGCAAAATGGTTTTGGCCCAGCATTTTATGCAGGACATGTGCAGGCTGGTGAAAGGTACAGTAGAGGCTAAAACACCTGCCAAAGAAGAGTGTAACAAACATGATATGATTGTGGAGGCTGCTGAAAGGTACAGTAGAGGCTAACACCCTACCTGCCAAAGAAGAGTGTAATAAATATGATATGATTGCTCCTTTCTGTTTCTGGCCAGTGGTCCAGGTGGTTTGTTATTAATAGCCTCGCACGTATTGCAATCTCAGTTTTAGTTTGATGGGTGGAGTCCGAAAAAAAGTGGAGTTGGAAAAAAGTAACTAGGATGTGAGAAATATTTTTTGCAGAGTCACATGCTAAAGCACTGGTGGAGATGTTCTAAGCGACTAAGGAATGCATGCTAAAGCACTGGTGGAGATGTTCTAAGTGACTAAGGAATGCATGCGGAGCAATTCACAATGCACTGACACTCGGCATCATTTTTATCAGGGTGTTTGACATCCTGCCATCCAATTTAAATTGTGTTCCCAAAGACACACAACTGGTTCCATGAACCCAAGCAACTGGTCCATTGAACACATGCAATTAACAAGCAACTTATTGCCTATGAGCAGATTCACCCACTGTCAGTGCACCGCTGTTGGACCCTCTACAAATGTCTATCACATCCAAAATCATGTTGAGTGTTTTCCTTACTTTACCCATTAACATGAAAAATTGGATGGTATTGAGTATTAAAGTGAGATCAATTTAATACCGCTGCCCAGAAAAATGACTTGTTATAGCTGGCCAATTAGAAGCAGTCATTTCATTTTACTGGGCTTTTTTGGAGACCACAGTACCTTGTGCAGAAAGTCCAAAACCTTTTCCATGCATGAAGACTGTACTTCATCCAAAGATTCATGTACAGGCCATTTTGCTGCTGCTGCTGCTGCTGCTGGACCTGCTCAAAATTACTTTGTTATTTTATCACAAGTCCAAACAAAATCATGAAAGATGATAAACCCATGCAACTTGGTTAGGTAATTTGCACACAAAATGCATATAGTATATAGTTAGGTCTGCAGCAGTCATTGACAAACTAGAGAACTGTTCAGTTTTAAGCTGAAACCTTGCCCCACAAATTGTACATGTATGCGAAATCTCCTCCCACCAGGTGGCAGAGGCAACAGATGATCCAGTGTTACCCTTTCCTCTCCACTCAGCAAAATGGACATGAGGTGACAATTTTGTTCACCTGTTCCAGCACCCAGGACCGAGGAACTTCAGCATCATATACTGTTTATCCTAATCCTAAAACCCTAAACCCTGAGAAGCTATTTTCCTGTCCACTATGAGAAGCTACTTTCCTGTCCACTATGAGAAGCTACATTCTCTAAAACAATGCACATCACCCTAGAGTTGGAAGATACCCTACAACTTTCCAAGGAAAGGGCATTACAGCTGTTGAGGAAAGGCAACCCAAAAGGGATTGCAGAGCAAAATTAGTCCAACCATTTCTCTGGGAAAGAGCCACAATGGTAGATGACTAGGTCCTCTTGTGGCTCGCATTTTGGTTACACCACAGTATGTCCCATACATGAAGCATTGAAGAAGAGAGCCCACCTCGTCACATTAGCTCAAATCAACATGGTGGCAATGCACCACCAACTCACTCAGCCTTTTGTGGTGGAAAAAGACAAGACGTGAGAAAAAAATGGACTGTTTCCAATATGTTACAATTGGGGGCCACCCATTACCACATGGGCACCACAGGCTACATAATTTCTTCAGAACATCTCGCTGATGTGCTTGTGAAATGGTCAACAAGACCATTATTTAAATCCACAAAACTTTCCCTGTGAAACATCTGATCCATTGTGATTGAGAAACAGACCAGTTCCAGAATCATCATCTATTGTCATCATATCTGACCTGTGAACCTCAATCATACAATCAAGCCCTGGTCCTGACAATTGCTTGGGCAGAAGAAACTGATCACCTCCATCATCCAGTTCCTCATCAAGAATTGGAACCACTTTATTGCTGGTCTTACAAAGCTCAAAATCATCATCAGGTCCTGTCAGCTTCTTAGCCCTCTCTGCCTCAAATCTCCAGTCTGTGCGCAGAACCACAAACAAAATAGAGCAAGCACATGATATTTGTGCAGCCATGAGTCCATACCAGAGGCCACCAAATCCAATCTTCAACCAGAAAGCCAAGAGCACAGCCACTGGCATTCCCACAAAATAAAAGGAACCCAGGTTTATGTGGGCACCAATTGCAGGCCTGGCACTCCCACGCAACACACCACAGCCAGTGGTCTGAGGGCAATTTCCAAGCTCACAGAGACCCACAAGAGGCATGGCTGCTGCTGTCAGGGCCAGAACACTCTTATCATCAGTGAAGAGATGACCCCACTTGTTACGGAAAGCAGTGGTCCAAATCATGCTCACAATTGCAATGACCAAGGCACAACCCAAGGCCACAAAGCTTGCAATTCTTGCCTGTGCTGGCCTGTTAGCTCCCAGTTCATTGCCAACACGGGTGGAAACCGAGGAGCTCAAGGCAAGTGGAAATGTATACATCAGAGACGTGGTCTGTATGAGAATTGCTGTTGTTGCAACAGCCACTTGAGGGTTTGGCAGCAACCCTGCCAGCAATGTCATGAACTCATACCACCACCACTCAAGGCAAATTGCAAAACAACTGGGAACTGCTAGGTTTAGGAGTGGCCACCATTCTTGAAAACAGGCCATCGACCATTGCACCCAAGTGCGCTTGTACACCCCTGAAAACCACAGATAGACTAAGAGGAAAATCACCATGTTGAAGTTGGTGCACACAGCTGCCATTGCCACTCCAGGAACGCCCATCTTCAACACAAACACGAGAAGGATGTTGAGCGGGACATGCAGAAGCACTGCAAGTGCTGAGCACCACATCATGGGAGTAGTAATCCCCTGTGAACGCAAATAAACTCTCAGCGGCTGCAACAGGCTGTTCACCAGCAAGTCAGGAAGCGAATACAAACAGTACATGCTGGCAACACTTGTGATTTGAGAATCCTGGCCGAGGCCGAGCAATATTTTCTGCAGGTTGATCCAAAGCAAACTGATGGGAATACAGGCAGTTAGAAGAATGAGGATTGTCCTTTGCAGTGTGTGGCCAATCACAACCCAGTTCTTGGAGCCGAATGCTTGTCCGCAGACAGGATCCATCCCAGAGGCGAGACCAAACAGTACAGAGTAGCCTGTTATGTTGGTGAAGCCTATGGAGAGGGCACCTCCCGCTAGCTCTAAGCCTCCCAACCGGCCCAAGCATAACACTGACACCATTGCCCTCACATACACCACACAATTCATCGCTGCCATCGGACATGCAATCTGCATCAGCTCCTTCAACTCTTCCAAAATCTGCCAATTCCCCCACACAGCAAAACAAGATACACACATCCCCCACATTTTTAGCAACTCTTCAAAAGACTTCTGCTTCGAGCCTGACAAAGAGAAGGACATTGATGAAGAGATTTCTGCACAAGAGACAGTCTATATCCGGAGCTTTCTCGGTCTCTGTCTCTCTGTATGCAGATTGGCAAATGTGGAACTGTAGAAGAAGATGGAGCGGTGTGGTGGATAATGTCAAGATTGGTCGACAAACCTGACAAAGAGAAGGACAATGATGAAGAGATTCCTGCACAAGAAATTCCGAATCCGATTCTTCGTCATCGTCCGAAAACGCGGACATCTCCACCATCCGCGCATGCACGGGGGGATTGGCCATGCATGCAGGCAGGCAGGCAGCAGTCTTCCTCAACAAGTGCTAGCCTCCCAGAAGAAAAAGAAGAAAAAGACGAGGATGATTATCCACTACGGAAGAAGAAGAAGAAGAAGAAGAAACACCCTACTAGTTCTCCTCCTCTATTGTTGTTGTTGTTGTTGTGCTTCTCTGTTCCTTCTCCAGAATTATTGTTCCCGAGCAAACACTGGCCCAAAAAAGAGACCAAAACACCAATGCCAAAAAAACCCTCCTCCCTTTTTTCCCTCCCACACAAACCAGAACAAAAAAGTTCACAAATCTCCCTTACAAAATCCTGCTTATACTTCAGACCACATATGTATTACAACCACGGAAGAGACGGACAGACAGACAGAGCGAGCGAGCGAGCGCGCGCGCACGAGAAGATGAACCAAAATCAAAACTAGAAGCGAACAAAGGGGAGCAGCGATGGCGGCACAAAGAAGAAGAAGAAGAAGAGGGGACTGCGGAGGTAGACTAGCGAACGAGAGAGAGACACAAGAAACACAAACGGACTCGCAAGTGATCAGCGCCGAAGTGGGGAAGTGGTCTTATAAAAAAGACTTACTAACTGGAACGTAAAGTGGGGTGGGCTACTATAATAAGCTAGTTTTAGCCCGGTTCTAGTTACCTAGTAGGTGGGTCTCATCATAGGGGTGTCTACTGGAGTTCTCTCTCTCCTTAAATTTTTTTAAAAAATAAAAATAAAAATTTGTGAGGGAAGTAGAGTCTGGACCAGTTTTTTTATAAATATTTTAAATTTAATTATATTTTAATATTTTAATATTTTAAGTGTAATTGAATTAAATATATATATTTTAAAAAATTTAATATCAAATTTGTCAAGTGGGTGGACTGGCGGATCATCAACACAAAAGTAAAGTAGATTTTAATTTTTTCAGATTCCTGCCTGATTTTTGGCGACCTTTAGAAATTTGTTTTTTAAAATATGGCGACATGTGACTTTTTTTTTTTTTCTCAACATATGGCGACTTGTGCAGGTTTTTTTTTCCCCTGAAAAAAGCCCTT
>Ga0116231_10011126_pt1 | contig 14030 bp, 6 predicted proteins | sample S1TSphgellanicum_2_FD_89695 | JGI IMG/M metagenome (GOLD analysis project Ga0116231, IMG submission 89695) | Host-associated microbial communities from peat moss isolated from Minnesota, USA - S1T2_Fd - Sphagnum magellanicum MG | ecosystem: Host-associated > Plants > Peat moss > Unclassified... | reverse complement strand
TAGAAAGAAAATATAAAAAAAAAAATTTAATAATATTGGGGATTTTGGGAGGTTTTTTTTTTTTTATAATTTTTATGATAAATTTTTTTTTTTTTTTTTTTTTTTAATAATTTTTTTTTTTTTTTTTTTTTTTTAGTTTTTTTTTTTTTTTTTTTTTTTTTTTTTTAAAATTATTTTTTTAATAAATTTTTTTAACTTCTATTTTTGCATGTGTTGTAAGTTTTTGAAATGCTATGTCTTCATGTTCCCTTTGCTTGTCCACTTTCACTTCTCTAAAATGTAGTTCCTTGCATTTTATTTTATTTTACATTTGTGAGTCGAATTATTTCTTTTATTATATTTTTGAACATAAGCATGGTAAAGTAGACAACTAAATTTCCTTGGTAGTCTACTTGACAAGTAAAAAGAAAATAACAACAAAATCCATCATAAACCATTTGTATGTGAAATATTTTTACTTGAATGATTAAATACAAGATAGTTTTTCTCTGTTATGTAATAATTTTCAAATTCCACATTGTAAAAGTAGGTTGAAAGTAGATTTTTAAAAATATAAGTAGATAATGCAGTATATTTTCATTTACTTTTTGCATTGTGAACTTTTATTAAGTATGTGATAAGTAGGTTCTAACAAATAAAAAATAAAATAATTATTTTTATGGGGATCTTAAGAATATAATGATTTTTATGTCTTTACTTAGTATCAATCTGTTTCATTGAACTAGATGTGTTAAAAATTCCCAAATCCTAAATTTATAGTGCAATAAATGGGGATTTTTTTGCTTACTTTTAGAATTTATTTGTTCTTAATCTTTTGGAAGTAGATTCTTACAAATGTAATAGAGGGCACCAAGGGTATTCTATCATACTTCCATCCATTTTGATATTATTTTATTGCATTTATATGCATGACACATGATAAAAATGGAGACACTTATTTTTTTGGTATATTTTACCATGTTTATGCCCTTCTACACTTTTCCATCCTATGCAATTGTTTGTGGTTTGTTTTCAATGTCAACCTTTCAAAGTTTTTTTTTTAAATTTCATGCATGCGCTTATTGCAAGTGTTGGAAATCATGTGGATGTGTCTTCAAATCACATTTTGTTAAATCTTGCTTTGAAAATCTTGTGGATCATCCATGTTTATTTTCTTTCAAGTTTTTTACATTTGTTCATTTGGTCTTTATTTTGTTATTTGTTGCATTTTTTATTTGTTTACATGGATGTGAACAATACTAATAATGTGATGGGGTTCCTTGTTTTCCTAGTCAAAATGTTTTAAACATTGTGTGATTTGTTAGATTGTCATTTCTTTCAAATGTTGATTTGCATATTTCAACAACTACCTATAATTTTTTTATGTTTCAATTTGTCTTCATAGCCATAGAATGGCTTGTAACTTGGGGTTCCTTAACATTGAACTTTGGCATTTGGTCAAGGTAATGAACACCATTTGGTTTTTTGCTTCCCTTGTAATTGACTATGGCTATCATAGGTGGCTTCACAATTTTTGTATGAATAAAAGAACTCTTTTTTATATTGATAACTAGTTGAAGCCTTAAACATGCTTTCAAAACATATACAACATTATATCATTTTGATATCCTAGTCAAAGTGTGTGTTGCATGTGTGATTTATAAGTTGGCACAAAACATTAACCTTTAAATATGTAATGAATTTTGTTGTTGTAGGTAGATCCATAATTTCCCTTGTTATTTAGAAAGTTGTAACAATAATCAATATTGTTTTTAAAAATGTGATTGCATGGTAGTCTAGATGGATGCCATCATGACTCAATTTAAGAGTTTTCATAATTTTTCAAATTTAAGGTGTTGTAAATGAACTACTCATTTTGCCATTACTAAACTTGTAGTCCAATTTTGTGAGGATTATTATTACCATAAAACTAGAACTTATCAAAATGTGGTTTGTCAAGTTTTAATCCATGACATTCATCAACTTGTTTGTGGGGTTACTTATGAGTGTGAATGAATTACAAACCCTTCAAAGGTCCTATTTTTACTATCATGGGCTTAGAAATATGGGTTTGTTGGTGTAGAAAGAAGATGCCAACTAAATGGTGCCCCTCCATATGTATCAAAGGATAACATGGTATTTTGCAAATCTTAAAATGGGAGGCAATTGCAAAGGAAGTTATTAAACAAGTATCACATAAATGAAAAATAAGGTCCTTGACACAAACTTATGCACATGATGAGAGAGCTAATGGCATTGAAAGGTAAAAAACATTTAGAAAGTAGTTGCATGCAAATCTTGAAATCTTTTTTGGGCATTAATTTTTTTTGGTTTGAATTAAATATGTTATCTTCATTTGGAAATTGTCAACCATATGAAATGAAAATTCAAGAATGAATTATAAATTGTATAATTTTTACCAAAAATTCAATTTTTAAAATTAAAAATCATTTGTATAGACTACAAATGACACGTTCCCAAGTTCCTAGTTGGATCTAAAATGGGTTTAAGTTATTCACATAGCGGAATTGTGAGGAATTCGGGGCATGCTCCTAGCTCTTAGCACTAGAAGGGGTAGAGGGGCATGCTGAAGCTTCGAGATGGGATTAAGAAGAGTGACACGATTTAGTTACTTACTCGAACCTGCATCAAACCAACCAACAAGTTGGTTAGTTCATTTTCTAGAACACCTTTGGTGCTATGATAAGTCGTGGGCAACTCTGGACTCACATGACTCACCACAACCCGGACTCAGGGAAAGCCACCACCTTCCCCTATATAATATTTTTTGCGTCTCTCCGCGGCACCCACATCTGAATGGCTTTTTGTCCCAAGACTCCCAAGGAGGAGTCCCAAAATTGTCCCGGTTTGGATTCCCAAGACTTTGCGAGGTCATAACTCTTTGTTCAAACCTCTGATTGGGATGAGGTCTGAAGTAAACTTGTAGCTCTCCTCAAGAGCTTTCCAACAATGTATTGCACTCCACCTACACGCATCGGGGTCGAGTTGATTCTCAACTTTTAGTGGTCGGGAGTCAAACTGCCAATTTGACTCCTGGCCCTTCTTTTTGTCATAGCTTGTGATGTAGATGTCAAATTGGCCCATACAAGCCCATTTTTGACATCTACACTTCGATAGCTTTCCAATGATATAAAAAACACCCCAATGCGAGGTGTTTTGGCCTCTGAAATTGGATTCTAAAATTTTGGGAATCCAAAAGGACTCCCAAGTCCAAATTTTGGGAGTGTGAGTTTCATCCTCACACTCTCTCAAAATAAGGTTGCGACAACAAAACCATGGTTTTATAGTATTTTTAGTGATTAACTTTAGTCATATTTTCAATCATAATGGACATTAAACAAATATGGTTTCAATCAAAATGGACTAATTTTTTACACAATTTTGATTAAATTTGTCTTAATTGGAATGACTAAAATGATTGAACTACTAATTGATGTGGCAAGTTTTTTTTCAAAAATTAAATCATTTCATTATATATAAAGAGGGAGTTGATTATAAGTGGGTCCAAAACATTATTGCCCCAAACTTGTGATACCAAACCACCCCCAAAAAAATAGGTTGTTATTAACAAGTCATTGAACATGTAATAAATCATCAAAACTATGATTCAACATATTTGTATTTATGATTATTACTATTTATTGTCATATCATCATGATTGATTTTAGTCATGATGATAATGTGTTCAAAATGAGATTTGAACCTTCATTTCTTTAGTGATAGTCTTTATTGTTCGACACTGACCTCATGTGATGACAAAAAATGTTATAAAAAATATAAATCAAATTTCATACATTATAACTTTATTATGAAATTCATCATTTAAAAAATGAAATTGATTATGTAATTTTTTAAATTATTTTTATTTAATATTAAATATTAAATTATTTTTAAATGCAGAAATGAATTACATTAATTTAATTTTTAAAAAATGTAATGTCTTAAACTAAATGATTTGGGACATAAATTAATGTATAATATTTTTATTACAATATAATTTTTAGATCTTCAAAAAAAAAAGTTGATTTCTAAACTTATGTAATTGAAATTCACTTGATTTTAATATCACATTTTTAGTTTTATTTTTACTATTTTTAATGTCAAATTTAAAGACATACATTGGTTCAAAAACATATTCCAATAATTGTAATGTAATGTCTTTTATTATAATAGATGGTGAATATATAATTATGTAATGACATTGATTAATATAAGACTAATTCAATTTCAATAGCATCTTTACACCTTTGTTTTAGTAATTGAGTTCTTGAAAAATAATTACATAATTATTTCAATTTTAGTATTGCCACATCATAAAAAATAATGTTATAGGACTTCACAATGTGTCATGTTTCAATGATTCATTTATGTCACATTAATCACAATAATCAAGTTGAACAATTCCACATGGGTGTTACATTCACCATGTGTATAACATAGTCAAAATGGACATACTAGTTTAATGTTAGTTAAATCAAAACAATCAATCATTTTAGATTATGATCTTTCATCTTATAATCAATTTAGTTGCAATTTAATTGCAATGCTACTAATGTAAAAACCATGTTTTGTAATAGTGAAAAACCTTCAATGCTTTCTTTTGTGAATCATTTTCACAATATTAGTGAGACCAAAATTTTCTTCAATCATTTCCTTTTGTGTGCTATTGATTTTTGCATCTCAAAATTTATAGCAATGTTGGTTCTTAAGCATACCCTATGCTTATGATTGTCAATTTTCAATTTCTCTCTTCGTCTCATGAATTTTGTCAATTGATGGAATCAAAATCTTGTTTCCTTTTTCATTAAATTTCACTATGCCATTGTGGACAATATATGTTTTCTTTTTATGTATGTGTTTCCAAGAATTGTTTTCCCAATGAAGGAAAAGGCTTCCTAATGATTATAAGCAAAAAATTTGAATCTTTTTCAAAGTTGCATTCTCATTAAATACATCAACATTAGGCTAGATTAATTGCTCCCTTGGGAATTTGATAATGATGTTCAAAATAGATCAAGAGCAACATGGATTGATTACTCTTGAAAACTAGTTTATAGTGGTTTGCAAATAGGTGGAGTTTGTGAAGGTTGTGTATTGTGTGCAACAATTTGCCTTGGTGGTGCAAATTGCAAGTTAAAGGATGCAACAATTTTGGTTCGTTGCTCGAATGAACATTCTAATTTTCTTCAACTTGTTATTGATTTCCATTTAATAGGTCAATCTTTCAAACATCTTTCAGAATTGTTCTTCAAATGAACTTGGTGCAATATATATGTTGTCGTTTGGGGCTATCAAATCATGGGCATTTGATTGTGAATGGTGAAAGTGTTAAGATCAATTCATACTTGCTTTTGTTGTAATGTCATGGTAGGCTTAAAGTTATTTTTTCTTGTGGTGTCAAGTTCCAATACTCTATGTTATGCCATATTTTGTTCATGTAATCAAAGAATTGCTTGAAATCATTGTACACAACTCCCCATTTATCTTTGTAGAAAACCATGTCATTTTTTTGTAAAGATGAGAGCCCATTTGAATTTTAGGCACTTATATTTTTGTCCATTTCAATACAATAGTCTCATTTGGTCATGCAAATGCACAATGTCCAAAATTGCAATATATTCTTCTTTTCTCACATGTATCAATGCCATGACTTTCTAACTCACAATTAAATTGGTGTGGTTGCTTTATTGGGACATCACAATTGGAATTCAATGTCATTGCTTCAACTTACAATGTTTTATTCCCTTTCTAAAATCAAGTTGCTCTCCATTGCTTTGTGTCACAACCTTGTGTAGTTGGAACATGTACATTTCTTTGAACCTTGATTTTGGTCCAAAATTGGACGAGATTTTAAAAACCTACAAAAAAATACATTAGCCTTCAACAAGGGGTGGAATTCATAAATGCACCATTTTTTGTGGTAAATTGAGTTTCATCTTGTTTTGACCCCTGTTTCCTTTTTCCTAAGCGCCTCCAATGTTGTTATGTATATTTTCACTACTCCTTATACAAATACTATAATTACTTCAAACTTTGTGCATAAAATGTTGAGTTTCAACATTTCATACCTACATTGAATAAAACTTCTTTACTTTGTAGACCTCACTCAAAGAGGGGATAGGGGGTGAAAGGAGGCCCAAAGATAGGGTGAAGACAAGGTGACTTAGGAAAAACTTTATTTTATGGAGGAAATGTAAACTTCAAATTTTTTTTTATAATCCCACAAAAGAATTCATTGAGAAACATTTGCCTTCCAATGCAAGATGAAAGGTAATTCTTGGTGACCGTTTGCTTCACTTTTTTTTTTTTTTCACAAATTGTCACATTTTCTAAATGAACAAACAACTCACTATGTAATATTAGTGTTGGGCAACTATTAGAAATAAGAACAAACATTTGATGGTTATTAGGGCAATTCTTAAGATTCATAATCATGATTGCAAAAAATCAAAGATTGGGTTTTGATAAATAACCATGGTTATTTTCAAATTTCTTGAAAAATCAAATAAATGGCCACAACATTGCCAATTATTTAAGGTTTTTGAAATAACCAAAATCAATGATTTAAAAAAATATGATTTTTTTTTTCAAAAAAATTAAACCATATGGTTTTCCAATTTTGAAATAATTCCAAAATCTAAATTGGTAGTTCTTTATAAATTCAAATAATACACAACAATAGTAATGACTTTACCTTTGATGGCATGTTCAAATCAATGTTGTGCAATGTTTTTCTTTTTTAAAAGGCCTTTGATCACAATTTTGATATTTAAAATTTATTTGGAGGTTTTTAAAGTTGGGATTTGGGTTCAATTCTTCAAATTTTAAAACTATTTGGTTCCATCATTTTAGTTCCAGGTTTTTTTTATAAAAAAATCAAAAACTTTAAAGCCCAATTCAAAATATGGGTTTGGTTCCATGTACATGCTACATACTCCACAATGCTACATATTGTATGGGTGCAAAATATTAAAAGAAATTAAAACATGGGTCTATATAGGTACAAAACACAATAAGGAATTAAAAGTAACATCTAATTATAAAGTTTAGTATACTTATCAACTTTAAATTTTTATTTTTTTTTGCCTACTTAACAAACCTATTTGTGTGTTCAAGTTTTCTTTTCATGGTTCTAATTTTGGTTCCAAATCTTAGAAAGACTGATTCTATAGTTCATTTCTTGTGTTGGTTCCCACAAAAAGGTGTCAACTTTGGTCTAGGTCTCAAGGACCAACTATCAACAATTACAATAAAAACTCTACATTGTTGGTATGACTTGAGGTGAAAACAACTTTTTACACAATGTTAGCATTGTAGGCGAGGTAATAATTTATGTTTGTCATTGCCTACCACACACATTCATACAAGCAAAGAAAAGTTTTAAAAATCTTGCTTGTCAAATGAAAGATATTTTACAAAAAAAAAAATTGAGACCATGAAAAGGGAAAAAATAAAATGCATGTTGCATGAACTTGTAAAGTATATATATATATATATATATATTTGACAAAAATCTACAATGTATGCATAATAGGAAAGGAAAAATTCCAAATCTTGATAACTTTGCACATGACACCAAAACCTTGGCCTCTTCATTGTTATTTTTGTGTTGAGGGTTTTTTCAAATGGTGGAACATAAATTATAACACAATGCATTGCATGCACCACACATGCATATTTGACCAAATTTAACTCTTTAGAGGCGATGAAAGCAATGGCTAGAGAATATGTGTAGGCAATTATAAATAATTTGGGCAAACAATTTCCTAGTTTGTCGATTTTCAATATTTCATTGTCAATTCATTAAATTAATGACAATGATGGCTAACATTGGATGTTGACTTAATGGTTAGACATGATGATAAAGTTCATGATTTTGCCCGCAAATGGTGTTTTGTGTAGGGTTGAATTGCTTGAACTCTAAGATACATTGAGCTTTAGAACAAAGGCCTTTTGTGAGTCATGAAGTTTTTTTGTGCATGACAATCATTGGCATACAAGTTGCTCAATTCTAATGAAAATGTGACAAAGGTACTTGTTATTTTGACAAGCACAATCATATGCAAACAAGGATTTTGCAAAAAAATATGCAATAAAGAATAATCTTCGATCATGTTTGAAATTGGGCACATTGGTTGTTATCGTGCACATGTCATTGTGTGGGAATTGACAATGGGGATTGGACAATCTTTGACATTTGGTAAAATAACAGAGTTTGTTAAATTATATTATTGGGTTATAGATGAGCCTCGTGTTTTTCAAATATGATTATAAAGTTATTTCTTAAAATTTTAAATCATACTTATGTATTTACATTATTAAAAATGAATGTATATAATTTTGATTTTGCACATGTTGTGCTCCATTGTAGTAATGCAAATCATTATCCTAAATCCTTCACTTATAGAAACTAATTAAAATCTTCTTTTCTCAAGATGACATGTTAGCAATGGACGAATACAACAAAGGATCTAGGCATGTTTGAATAATCCTAGGATAGTAGGATTTGACTTTTGACACTATTGCATCCTTATGTTGAAATCGTGTTTGAATTCCATTCTTGTGATCTTCCCTTGCAAAATCATATAGTTTGTTCATTTCATTCATGGATGACATAGATTCACTTGTATAATTTGCATGTGTAACACATTCTTTTTAATGTAAACATGTCATGTGAAAGGCATGTTTCGAAGCCACACATCAAATGAAAGGCAATTAATTGCCTAGTCAAAGTTGTCATGAAAGACAATTTCAAAACTTCCATGTCACTAACCCATGTCAAATTCCTACAAATGTTGGTAGGGACCTCAAGTAAGACCAACCTTGTACCAATTTTAATCTAAGTTCCAATATCATTTATACTAGTGTGGCCTGTGCTGTTGGCCCAAGTGTTACCATGTCCTCAACTGATTTTTCCTTTCAATACTTGGTTTTCTGGAATTTATTTGAATTTTCAGCAGCAAAAATCACTTAAAAATCAGTATCTCCCACATTCTGAATCCAAATCCTACCAAATAAATTCCATTAAATCCTGCTCATCAAGATCCTTTCAGGAACAGCAAAGGCACATTCCAATTCCTCCAAAATTTTCAGCTATGATTTAATTTAATTTAATTTTTAGTGAAGAAATCATTCAATATTCAAGAACTTTTGCACCACATGTCCAAAGTCCAAACATCATGGAACCAAGCCCATTCACCCCTCCTCGTCGAGAGCTTTCCAAAGACACCAAGAACATGATCTGAAGCATCCAGGTTCCATGGATCTCAGGAGTCAAAACAAAACAAACTACCTTCCTTCATAGATAGATATATAGATACCTCGCTCTTGGACCCAACCTAGGGACTAGGTGGTATGAGAATTTTAGAAAGTAGCCTATATGAGGGTCTACTATGTTAATGGGTTTAGGGTTTAGGGTGAAGACCTAAACCAATTCTTATTGCTACTCAAGATTTTCTTTTGGGATTCTATCTGTCAATGTTTCAATACGCACTTGACCTCTTTTACTTTCATCTTTTTTTGTGTGGCACACAAATTTTTCATTCAAGGCCTTACTTGGTGTTTTGACAAATGTTGTTTAACCATCGGTCTTAACATTGGCCCCGAATTATTGTTTATGAGGGTTTATTAGGGTTGTGTGACACGCAAAGCCTTTTTGTGTTGCTTCCATTTTTTACAAGTGTTTTTTTCTCTACTTCCTTTTAATTTGTCTTTCGGTATACAATATGATATGAGGGGGGGGCGTGCAAAAAGCTACCTTGCTTGATAGGAAGGAGCAAACCTAGTTTCCCAAATTGTGAAGTTTACATGTTTACATATGTCATGTTATGAAATTGAAAATCTTTTGGATATGTTTTACTCAACATACATTTGTCATGTTATTAAAATGAAAACCTTTTGGACATGTTTTACTCAACCTACATTTGTCATGTTTTGTCTCACTCAATGCAATACTAGCATGGCCAGGTGGTCAGGCTTAGCCTACTTTGGTTTTATAGGGAAGGCCAGGCCGAACAAGCAAAGCACCTTCATGGGTATGTTCATCATCTCACACTCTTTAGTAACTATAATGTTACTAAAGAGTTTGTGAGAATATGTATAATGTTCTAGAAGCACACAAAACAATTTAGGGTTTTTTAGTTTTTTACCAATATTGGGTGGTTCTTTACTTACTCTTATTAGAGCATCTCCAGTGGTGCTCAGCAAAAATATTTTTCACATCCATGTTTATGTATGTACTCTTTTGCAACCCCACCCATAAAACTGAAGCTGGAACAGCAAATGGGTGTGGGACTACTAATAGCAAACCACCTGGACTAATGATTCTGATGGGCCAATCAGAAACACTGAGTAGCAGTTAGATCATATTTACTACACTCTTTTCTGCAGGTGCACAGAGATGCTGCGCCTTTACCAGCCACGGCAACGTGCACAATTATGCTGAGCCAAAACTATTTTCCTGAGTCAAACCGGCATGTGTTGGAATACTGTGCAGGATCACCCACCCAGCACCACTGGAGATGCTCTTATGAGGATCCTTCCTCACATTCTAAAAAAATACAGGGTTTCTTCATTAATTAATTAATTTCTCTCAAAATTGTTTATCACTCTGCTTGCTTGTGTGTGAGTATATTTAATAAGCAACAAGGCTATTAACCAGGTGTGTCTCCATGACCCTTGCTGGGAGGTAAACTTGGTGCTCACCAAATTCTTATTGTTCTTGTGAATGAAAATTTTATGTGTAGTAAAGTGCCCTCCAATCACACTACAAAAATATTGCCAAGGTTTTTAAGGTTACGATGAATATTCACCCTCACCCCCCAAAAATAAAAGAAAAGAAAAGACCTTAGTGTGCTTATCTAGTAGGGTTGGACAAGTATATAAACTACAACTTGGGGTGTACAATACCGGTATACACCCAAGTACCAACAATACCACTTCGACTCTCTTCTTAACTTTGCCACAAACATAAGAGAAAAATGATAAGTGGTTTTCATTTTACTCAAGAACATGTTATTTGCATCTTCGTGTTATTTGCATCTTTTTTTTAAAAATGACCAATTTTATGACCAACTTTGTGTTATGAGCAACTTTCGAGCGTTTAGACCATGACTCAAAAAATACACTTACCACCCATATTAGTCAAGGAACTATTATGGTGTATTATGGTGTGAATAAAACTTTGGGATTTTTCTTTGGGGAAATTGAAATACATCAGCCCTAGGGATCTGAGTCTTAGGCATTGCAAGCACTGAAAACTATCTTTAACAAGGTTCGAGCTTGTCCAAAATGATAAGCGGTTTTCATTTTACCCAAGAAATGAATTTGGCAAAATTTTCCTCAAAAAATAACAAAATTAGTTGAATTTATGCTGAAAAATTTTAAAAATGTAAACTTCCCAATTTTTTGTCAAAAAAGCTATTTATTTATTTATTTATTAATTAAACATTGCAAACTGATCCTCAAAAGCCTAAGGGATTCATACACCTTGTTAGACCATTTCATGGCATACACCCAACTTATACAAACATAGATTTCTCCTTGTGTATATCTTTTGGAGATTGATCATTAGAACCATTTCCTCTTTACAACCAAGTCCATTTGCACTTGAAAGCTTCCAAATTAATCTATTAGTATATTTGTGAAATAAATATTGCATTGAGCTTGCCTAGTGTTTTTTTTCCCCAATTTTGTGATGTTGCTCAAGTGGCAATCATCTATAAGTATATTTAGCCAAATTTGCCAATATTCAAATTATGAAAGTAGAAAATCGTAAGCACCTTTTCATGGTATTGTGGGCAATTGTGATGATTTTTGAGGATTTTCAAAATTAAAAATTGTTCTTTTGCCCAATGTTTTTAAAGAAAATAAGGAATTTGTGACAATATCTTCCTCTTCCAAAATATTTATAGCAAAATGGTGAAAATTTGCCACCAAAAAAATCACTACCTCGCCCCAATGTGAAAAAATCACTACCTTGCCCCCATGTGTTGTATGGAAACTTAAGCTCATGAACATCTCATTGGAATAGCTTGTTAGATAAAATCCTTATGCCAAATTTTTTTTTCACAAACCCAATTAACTATGTCCCTTTAAACATCATATACAATTAACCATCATACTATTGTCCAAGTGTAGTGCACCAAACACCTTCAATGTGCATTTTGCAATTCATGTCAAGAAGCCTAGACGAGAGTTGCCGGCAACTTCGACACATATCTCTTGAAAAATTAATTAATTCCAAAAATTTCATGTTCAAAATTGAATATTCTGAAATGTTTGAATCGATTCTTCATTTTCCTTCACAAAAAAATTTTCTTTAAAAAAATTCAAAAAAAATACAAAAAATATAAATATAATCTTAATTGAACAACCCAAGGAAAAAAAAAAAAAAAACATGAAATACTGTAAAAACAAGTGCAGCTTCCACACATGTTTGTCAATTAATTAATTAAAATTGAAGATTCCATGTCAAAAATATATATATTCTTAAATATTTTCAAAAGATTCTTTTATTTTACTTTCCCACAAATTGGGTTCTTCGATCATTCTAATGTGTTTTGTCATCAAATTCTATTCACGACAAGAGAAGTGTGTCACTTTTTAGTTCGTGACAAAAAAAAACGTGGAGGTGAGAATGACACATGGGATTGCTTTTGAAAATTGAGCCAATGTCACGACATTACGAGGAAAAAACCTTCGAAACTCATCAAACGTAAACAACACTATGTTCAACCAAACATGAGGCTAAACATTCCAAAGTCATCATATTTAGACACTAGGTTCAAACATGCCATCACAAAATATGATAACAAAAAGACAACTCATAAAAACATGTTGTCACAACTACGTTCAAACCATGTCGTCACAAAATACGATACAAGATACAAAAGACATGTCATTAAAATTTAATGACTTTCCTCTCTCTCACTTGTAACCAAATTTGACTAAATCTTTTCATGGATGATCACTAACTCGCCTTCTTCACAAATTTGAACATAAGAAAAAGTCATGATTAACTTATTGCAAGCGGTTGATTTTTGATATGAAAAAATACGATCAATCTACTACATGCGCAGTCGATTTTTGACATGTATAGATTGATTTTTGATATGAAAAATAATGGTCGACTTACTATAAGCGATCGATTTTTGGCATGGATAGTTTGATTTATGATATGAAAAAATACGATCAATCTACTACATGCACAATCGATTTTTGACATGGATAGATTGATTTTTGATATGAAAAATAATGGTCGACCTACTATAAGCGATTGATTTTTGACATGGATAGGTTGATTTATGATATGAAAAAATGCAATTAACCTATTAAAAACGATCAATTTTTGAAACGGATAGGCCAATTTTTATATGAAAAATACAATTAACCTATTATAAGCAGTCGATTTTTGACATGGATACATCGATTTTTGATATGGAAAAATACGACCAACCTACCATAAGTGATCAATTTTTGACATGGGTAGGTTTTGACATCTAGTTTGACCTAACTTGACGATCTAATAAATTCTCCCTTTTCTTCTTTGGTATCCCTTTGTACATTTTCTTAATCTATGGTGTGTCTATCAAGCATAAAAAAGCCATTGACTCGGTCCTTAGGAATTGGAGAAAGTTTGTTGACATAGCATGTGTTTGTTGGCACTAGTAGCTACACCATGTATCTCATCCATGTACCAATCCATGGATGAGATATTCATCACATCGCCTTGAGACACAAGATAACGAATAATATCTTGTCACCTTCAATTGTTTTGTCTTTTTGGGTCAATTTTGTGATGTAGCCAAAGTGATGATTATTGACGTGAACATTTAGCCGAATTTGGTTACAAGCTAAAAATATGAAAGAATTTTAAAAAAAAAAAAAAAAAAGTCCTTTTATATTTTTGCCTACCTACCTACTTGAATCGTGTATAGGAAATGTGACAAATTTTCTTAAATTTTGACGAAAATTTGGCTATTTAAAATCTCAAAAAGAATTTAGTTTTAGTTCTTTTAATTTCTTTTTTT
>Ga0116231_10011125_pt1 | contig 14031 bp, 11 predicted proteins | sample S1TSphgellanicum_2_FD_89695 | JGI IMG/M metagenome (GOLD analysis project Ga0116231, IMG submission 89695) | Host-associated microbial communities from peat moss isolated from Minnesota, USA - S1T2_Fd - Sphagnum magellanicum MG | ecosystem: Host-associated > Plants > Peat moss > Unclassified... | reverse complement strand
TTTTTGTTCTTTTGGATTGTGGTTTGTTTGCCTTCCGTGTTATGTCTTTCTTCCTTTAGTTGTATTTTTTTTCACTGGTTTTTTTTTTTTTTTTTTCCTCACACTCACAGAGCCAATTGATGAATGTCCATGGTAAGTGTAAGGAGATTTTGGGTGGTGGTGGTGTGTGCGTGTGTGTGTGTTACCTCATGTGCTGATTACATGCTGGCAGTATGTGCAGTTTTGACTCGTCAACTATCCACACTCTCCTGTTCTTTGGCAGATTTTGCGGGATGCTGTCATTCCAGATACTCCCATGTATTTGCCTGAATACCCAACTCAGGGTAAGAGCTATGAGTCCTATCTACTTGTTATATGTGATCTCTGGCATACACCCAAAAAAACTGGAAGCCGTGCAGCAAATGTGCAGAAGATCTTGAACTGATATAATCCTTATCTTTTGTTTGCACTTCAGAAGCACCTGAAGCTTCTGTGAGGCACTTGGACGAAGGGAGCAATCCTGTGGATAGAGTGGCTACTGCTGTTGAATGCTTGCCAGCATTTGTAACCAAAGTGCCCCACATTCATGATGAGTCAAATCCCTTTCTTTACTGGACAATACGTGACTATGCTGAGGCATACAGCACTGGCCGTACAACACCAACAGAAGTGAGACTTTCCTCTCAACTCAAAAAATTGCATTTGCGATGTGAAGAGGAGGAATAGGAAAATGAAGAAAGAGTCAGTAGTAAGCTAGCTAGGGGGGCCTTGCAGGTGGCTGAGCGATTTATTGCTGCAGTTGAGGAATCAAAAACAAAGAATCCTCCTTTGACATTCTTCATCTCCTTCATTGCTGATGATGTGCGCAAACAAGCCAAGGAATCAACTGAACGCCATGCAAATGGTAAATCAATCCATCTGTCCCAAAATAAGGCTAACATGAACATATGAATTATTCTCTCTTCTGTTCAGAAATGGCTTGCTTGACATTCTGTCATCAGCAGGACAGAAGTCATCTTTCTGCAAGAAATAGGCTGAATCGCATAATTCCAGAGCTGCTGCAAAAGATGACAGAGACCTTGAAATGCATGACACGTCTAATGCTGACAGTCCACCCATCATTTTTGCAGGGAAAAGTCTATCTATACTGGATGGCATTTTACTTGCTGTGAAGGATGATGTGGACTGTCTTCCACATCCGAGCACTGGTACTTTCTCCCTTCTTCAAATCCTTGATGTCAGACCTAAAATTCAATTCCAGGTTTTAATTATTGGCAGGTGTGTTTGACATGTTTCACAGTTTCTTTTGGTTTGTTTGTGCCAGTTGGAACAAAATGGATGGCCAAAGTGCGAGAAGTGAAGGATGATGCAGTTTGTGTTGCAAGGCTGAGACAGTGTGGTATGATAATGGTGGGCAAAGCAGTCATGCATGAGCTTGGCATGGGAACCACAGGCAACAACCCAATCTATGGGTATGTATGTGTGTCTGGTGTCTACTTGAATTATTCCTTTCCTCACCCAGCTCTCCACTTTCAATCCATCTTCCTATGCCTCGTGTTGGATGCTTGGAAGCAGAATTTGAGATTCTTGAAGAGTTTGTGACCAAGGATGGATGGATGGATGGCTGATCCATGAGCCTAATCTCTTCTCAAAAAATGCTCAAACAGGACTGCCAGAAATCCACATGATGTAACGAGATATACAGGAGGTTCATCCTCAGGATCAACTGCACTAGTCTCATCCGGGTTGTGCCCAGTAGCTCTTGGTACTGATGTTGGAGGTTTGTCTCTTCAAAACCCATTCTTAATCTGGTAGAAGGTAATAATGTTCAGGTACAACACAAACATTTTGTCCACACCTTGTGTTTGCCATTCTTCTGTTAGCTTTTCTAGTACACCCAAGAGGGTTAGAAATGAGTCAAAGGCTCCTTTACGTTTCATTCTGTTCCTCATTGCCTGTTCTTGGTGAATAGCAATCTTTCCCTTGAATTAATGCTCTGTGGTATGCAACACACAGCAAATGTGATGGTTTTTTGTAAATGCAGGTTCAATCAGAGTGCCCTCATCCTTGTGTGGAGTGGTTGGCCTCAAACCCACCTTTGGTCGAACAACAAATCATGGGTAAATGTGTCCTCCGGCATCTTCACTAGCTAATCATCCACATTTTCTTTTCAATCTGAACGACTGTATGATTGTTGAACTCTTCAAAGCTGCTATTGACATGCTGAACAAGATGAAGAACCAAACAGTTTGTTGACCCTGGAGGTAGTGGTGGGGGTAGTGGTGCTCATGTTTCTGTTGTGCTCTCAACTGGTTTGCAGGTTGGCAACAGTGGGATGGTCCATGGAGTCTTGTGGTCCAATTGCAGCAACAACAGAAGATGCATTACTTGTGTAAGTGGTTTTTTTCCTGCCATTTTGATTGGAAAAGGGAAAAGGATGTGCTCCTATTAGAGGTGGGACTTTATCATAAATCAATCTTGCTGATGAGAGGGATGGTGAGGGGGGTGACAATGGATGTGGGCAAAATTTCCACCTTAATTCTTAAAACCCTAATTTGACATCATCATTGGATGGTGTGTCTCTCGGTTGCAGATATGCGGCAATGCTGGGAAGACACCCAAATGATAGATTATATTCTCAGCCTGTAAGTTTCGCATGTAGTAGTGACCAGTTCTGCAGTGTCATGACTGACTGTTTTGTAGACAATAGATAATACTTGCAGCTCAAAAGTATAGAAGAACTTCTGCAACTGACATGGAAATGGATCTTGCATATTGGGTAGCTGCTACAGCTCATCATTTACCAGTACTGTTGATTGTTACAGTTGTGGTGATCAGTCATTTACATCAACTGACCAAGAGGCTTCCCTTCTTTGATTACTGCAGCTACCACCATGTCTGCCAATGCTAAATGAGACTCCTCATCACCTGATGAGCCATGTGAAGCTGGGGAAATATCCAGATGTGAGCCCCCTCCCTACAGTCTGCAAACTTCACATGTTCACCACTACCCCTTGCTTCTGTTGTGCCGAATCATCTGCCAGTTCCCTTTTCTAAACAAGACCTAATAGAACTCTTGGTTGGTACAGTGGTTTAATTTCACTCTGGACAAACAAGTACTTGAAGTCTGCAACAAGAGCCTGGAACTGGTGTTGGAGGAGTATGGCACAGAGGTTTGTCTTAAAATCATGTCTGACTTGCTTGAAAGGCTGCTCCCATTGAAACCCTGAACCCTTTAGCAACATTGTAGCTAGAGAAAGTAAGTGTGACTACCACGGCAGCATTGGTGATCAGGATTTTGCACCTCTCTTCTTATTTATTAAACTCAGTAGGTGAGGAACAAATTGATATGCATGTTAGATACAGACTCCAGAATGCGGAACCAAGTATTTTGGATCTGTTGCTGTTCCTCCCTCTGGAGATTCTCCAAGTAGATTGCTTGGAATACCCTCACTAAAATTTCAGCTGATTGAAGGAGGTCTAAGGTTGGCATGATGTATTACAGACCAAGGGAATCTTATTGCCTGAGTTGGAGGAGCTGAGAATTGGCCATCTTGCAACAGTTGGCTCTGAATATGCAGCTGATTTCCAAGGCTATGATGATTCTTTGTGAGTTCTTCTTGTACTTACCTACAAGGTTTTGGTCGTGGGTAGTTCAGATTTGTGCAACACAAAGTCATTGAATTTTTCAGTCTGTCTTTGTTACCATATTGCCTTTGGTCATGAGCCACTTTGGCACAATGGTTGGTGTATTATGCCATCTCCAAGAATACTTTGTGAGAGCATACTGTGAACTGCTTATTATGACCTTGCAGGCTGAAAGAACTTTGCTATGAAACTCGAGCAACTCTCTCTTTTTTCAAATGTTTCACTGCCAGTGATTTTCTAGCTGCCCAGAAAATAAGGTTTGTGTCTGAACTCAGTGTTTTTAACCACACCCTGGCTTCCTTTGGATGTGGTCCTTCTCACTCAATGCTCTTTGTCATGTTTGTTTTTGCTTTGGTGGGAACTAACACAACAGTTGTTATACCTTCCAAGTGTTATTGCACAGTTTTTCTCTGCAATCTCATTTGATATTGATGTGCATTCCATCATGAACACATGTTATGCAGGAGGCGAGCAATGTATTTTCACATGCAGGCTTTCAAGACTGTTGATGTGATCGTGAGTCCCACTACTGCGTAAGTAGTATGTTTTTTCCTTTCAAGTAGATGAAACAATGTCTGTTTCATTATATTGTGACCTAATAATGCCAGCTTAGTTTTTAGCAAGCTACAGATATCCATCCGGTTTTCTAATTTGCCTCATCATGCCACTGCAGTTCCTCAGCTCCAGTGATTCCATTATCAGCTTTGAGTGTAGGCGAAAGTGATCTACAGAAGACTGGTGAATCTTCATTGCAACCATCGCTTGTACTCTTCTCTGTTGCAGCTGGTCTTGATAGTGAAACATATGTACTATGGTGCGGAAGTTAACACAAATCGTGTATGGACTTTGGAAATTGACACAGTATAGTGCTAAGTGTTGCTGTTTTTATGCTGATCTTCCAGGTGACTTGATGCGCTTCGTAGTTGCTCCAAACTTCTTGGGTCTCCCTGCCATCTCAGTTCCAGTAAGTGATGTCAGTCTCTGATGACACATAGCAAGAAAGAAAGAAAGAAAGACAGAACAGTTTTCCTTGCAGTTAACCAAGTAACCGTGGCTTTTAGATACCAGTATTGTCTGATTCTTGATTTCAAACAGAACCTTTGGTCCTGTTTCTAACTCTTTTTTTGTTTTTGATGAAACCTCCAGTATGGTTCTTTGGATTTCTAAAACCTCTGGTTCTGGTCATTTTCACAAAGAATTTAGAGCTGGTCTGGTTTAAGACCAGTTCCGGTTCCATCTCCATTACACACAACTAAACAAAAAAAATTTGGTGTAGTATTAGTTTGTTCAACTACTGCACAAAGTTTGTAATAAAGTTGTTCTTATTTACCTAGAGAACATAAATCTGCTTAAAACGGGATAGCACCCCCAGTTTGGTTCTAATTTTATGTTTGAAAGAGGCTGGTTGCCTGGTTAGGTTCTAATAGTGGTTCCAACAAAACTCAAGACCTTTGGTCTGGGGACCCTAGAACCTGGCCTACAACCTCAACCTCAACCTGCCTAAATCCCAGAACCTGCCAACAACACTGGTAGATACCTAGATGTCAGGGAAAATTGTTCAGATTTGAGTACCTCATATCATTGTGGATTGTGCTTTCTGTGTGTGCATACAGGTGGGTCATGATTCAAAAGGGTTGCCTATTGGTTTGCACTTGATAGGACGCCCATGGCAGGAAGCCACTTTGTTGCGTGTTGCAAAAGCCTTTGAGGTACAATTTTCATACACAATTTTTATTTTTTATTTTCCCCCCTCAGCAATGTTGTTGCATTGTGCTTGGATGGTTAGCACAGCAGAAAGGTCTTCATATCTACTCTTGCAATTTTTTCTTATTTTAGACAAAACCCTAAACCCTAAACCTTCCTCTCTCCCTCTTCTCTGCCTTGTTGATGAGTTTTTTTCAATTCATTCATTGCAGATGCTCTCAACTTTTTTTGATGTGAAAGTTTCCCAGACATGTGTTTGATTTGAATTATTGACAAAAAACACTTGCGGGTTTTTGTCAGCTGATTTGTGCACCATTGAGGAACAGACCAAGCTTGTTCTATGATCTATTGGGAAATGGCAAAGCTGAACCTCATCAATCCAAGTCACCACAATAGCCACACCCCTCCCAAGGTTGCTCCAGGTTTAAATTATGTGAAATGTATCAAATAAAAATCAACTCTTCTGAAACTCGCTCCATGTCACAGAACTAGAATGTGCTTCACTTTTATGGTTGCCAAAGGTTCATTCTAGGGAGCTTTATATTATATCTTTCATAGATGTGCCGTATGCATAAGGAAAAGTCATTACAAAACAAACCAATGAGTTCAATGCCTTACCCGAATGGATCTACTGTGGGGTTTTCTATAAAATGCACCGCATGTATAGTATCAGTAGTGATGTGGAGTCCGACAACAGATTGAGATTCTAGAGATCCTTGAGTATAAATTACTTTCCCTTATGCCTTGTGTATTTATTCTTAAATATTGAAAATGGGCCTCTTTTGTTGAGATGTTTAATATTTTGATAAAAATTGTCAATTGTGAGTGATGGGTATGGTATGTGGAAAATGTTATTACCATTTATAACAAGTTTCGATGTCTTCTGGGTTTCCATCTTCATTTTGTAAATGGTTCATGCTGAGAGGATGAACCCTAAACTGGGTTCACAGAAGGTTTCAGCTTGGTACTCTGTCTCTGAAAAATAGGTCTTGTTGCTACATGGGTAAAGAGGACAATAATTCACTAATTGAATATCCTTAAGTGCATAAATTTAGTTTCCCTGACAAAATCTCTTTCAGATATGGCATCCCATCATTTTTTTTCTTGGTGCAAAAATTTCAGTGCTGTAAAAATTTAGAATTCTTTTGTCACAGATTCAATGATTTTTTGAAAAAATCACACTAAATATTCACAAATCCATTTTAAAATTGAGAGACTTCAATACATGGTTCAGGTAGATAATCAAAAATATGTAAAGGATTTTATTATTTTCATATTCTGTTAATAGCCAAATTTGGCTAGATCAGCTAATGGATGATTGCCACCTTGGCTACATCACAAAATTGGTGGTGGGAGGTGGTGGGGGGGGGAAGACAATGCGCCTCCAACAATAACTCCAAACATTTGTGTAAAAAAAACTAATTCTTGCAATAGATCTTTAAATAAGAAAAGCTTGATTTTTACACACCGTTCTTTTAAACAAAAGTACTTGAAAATTTCAAGAAAAGCTTGTTTTGGGTTTTTTTCATCACCTTGGTTTTGAACAAAACACCTTTGAAACAATGAGATTAGGGTTTAAGGTTTAGCCTGCTGCCTATGGTAGAAGCAGTATTAAATCCTTTTCATAATCACTGGGTAGGTTTTTTTTGTTTTAAAAACATATTGGGTGCCAATTAGGTTATCAATATTTTTCGTAATAATTGTTAGTTATGCATAAAGGTAGGTTTTCAAATACTTTGTTGATGATTGCTGATTAAATATCGGTTATGGGGTTTTTTTAGTTATTATTTTTAATTGTTTTTTAAAAAATTCGATCATAAAAATGTTTAATGCTTTAGGATTCATAACCTACTTGGATGATAACTAAGTCATCCAAACACATTATTACATGTTGAAAATTCAACACCAGGTGGTTAGGTTATTAACCAATTATCAAAAAAATCAATAACTAGCTAATAGGTTGTTAAATAATTTTGTTGATACCCATGTTAAAACCAATGTTGAATGGTTCTTTCCCCTTTTATGAGAATTGTCAATTCCAGTTCTTCCCAACGCTTGAAAAAATTGATTTGGTTTTTTTTTAAAAGTTATTTTTAATTTATAATCAAGGTATTAGAATTTTAGGGTATTAAAAAAATTAAATTAATCAAACCGGTTCTTAGATAAGGTGGTTCTCAAAAATGTGATAACAGTCGATTTTCATATTTGATTTTCACAATTTGGATTTCTAATTTATATTCGTTTTATTAAAAATAATTTAAAAATAATTGAAAATAAAAAGCTAAAAAATGTTTTGGATGTTACACAATTTGTTTTACGATAAATTATATTTTCAAGATCTCATCTTTTTCAAATGTTTCTTCAAATTCCTTTAATTCCTCTTTTAGCTTCAATTAGTTCCACTAAATTTGAAAAGGGTTTACAACAAATCCTAGTGTCATTAAGCCAATTTTTGTTCACAAAATTAATTATCTAAATTATTTAATTGCAAATGACATCTCCTAAGATTAATAAATATTCTCACCAAAAAAAAAAATCCTTTCAATTTCAATTTGTGAACCAACAATGCCTAAGATAATGGGGAAGGAATCCAATTGTAAGAAACATAGATTCATGTTTTTCTCACCATTGAAAAGAACATTTGATATCTTTCACATCCACTTGGAAACTCTTGAAAATCAAAAGTTCCTTGCTAACAAACTTCTTTACTAATTCATTTGTGCTTTGCTATCATTTCAAAAATGTTCAAATTACAATCTTCATCAACACCTTGGACAGTAGTGACATTTTTAAACAAGGGGTGCAAATGATAGTAACATTTTGACAACATGAAATACAATGGCCCTACTAAACTCAAGGCCAATAAATGAAGACATTAAACATAAGTTTTTGAACCTAGGATCCAACATCAAATACAACATGTTATGAGTCTTCTTTTCTTCATATTTTCTCAAGAAAAAAAGAAAAAAATCTAGAACATCACAAACCTTTTTTGAATGTTAGAGGCCAAAAAACCTAATTCAAGAGCAACAACAAACTCCTCTTTGATAAATTATCAAAAGAACTTGAAATTCCAAATTCTTGTCTTTATTTCAAACAAATGGAGATGGTAAAATTTTAAGCATCATTTAATAGCTAATAACCTTTAGATTGATTAAAAACACAAGTAAACACAACAAGGGAGATGACATCAACAATGATTTGGAAAATATGCCAAGTCAAAAGAAGAGGCACTCATGCAATGATTTTAATAGCAATGTGCCTACTATAACAAAAATCAATTGCTTTTTGAAATTGTAATGCTTCTTGAAAAGGGATAATTTTGCTTGCAAATCAATAAAAGAAAAAAAAATTGTTAGAACTTCCTATTAATTGAAATTAATTATAAAAACTCCAACATATATATTTCTCATTGCAACAATACATCAAATAAAGAAGTTAACTTATCTTGACTAATGCATTCAACTTCCTTAGGGCCATACTACATTCAACACAAGCTTTGGTGCGCTTTTGTCAACCTTTCCAAAAAAATTGGCCAAGTTGTACACTTTTACAAATTTGCTTGTGTAGACTTAATAGAAACTTATGTCAATTTATTAAAAAGTTTTTCATCTTGTAACATATTTACACACCTTGGAAAATGCATGCCCAAAGCAAGTGCCTTGATAACTTTCCTCCAAATATAAAATGTCACAACTTATAATTACTTTTAATGCAAAAGTAATTGTGTTCGAGTTAGACCCCTCATCTTTCACATAAACAATTTATTTTTCCTTAATCAAGTTTTTGGTTGAAGTCTTCCTATAAGTATCTATAACTTAAAAAAGACAAAATGTAACATGTTTTAGCTACCAATCAGTTCTTAAAAAGTTAATCACAAGGAAAAATGTGTCATGTGTTCCTTTTGACATCCAAAGATCAAAAGTTGTTTTTGCAAAATTACATTATGCCAAAATTGGTAAAACATACAATTGTTTAATTTTTTCTACCTACTGAAGGAACATCTTTTGTGAAAATTGCTTCCTGGAAAGAAAGATTAGTTTTGGACACAAATGTAAACATAGGCATTTCATTTACAAACTTTCAACAAATTGCATGGGCTAATGATTTTTAACAATCAACAAGCCCATATCTTCAAAAAACATTTTCTACTACATATGATACTTTTGAAAAGGTTTTTTGACAACAAAAAAATCGACATTTGCACTACTAGATGGATTTGATTTTTTATTAACAAGTTGTTTTTCCACTTTTCCTCTCAATGGACTACCATAGTACCTTGGTAGCTTTGGCATTAATGTGCTGAATAATTAATATAATTTGAAGAATTTGATTCAGCATGAAGATTTTGTATTGGTCGTGGGTTCTAATTTGGTTACTTACTTTGATTTACTTTTCAAGATTTTCGACATTTAGTATTTTTTTTTTGGAAACTTCGACAAAAAATATATATATATATAATTTGTGCTGAAGTTGCCAAGGTACTATGGTATTTACTTCCCCCTTAAACATTTTTGCAATAATAATTTGATTTTCATTCACATGTTTTTTCAATGTTGTTATTCCATTTGTTGTATTATATATTATTAAACATTTTTTTGCTTGGGTTTCAAGGTTACAAAACAAAACAAAACTATTGTAACAAAGAATACATCTCATGGGTATTTCACATCAACATCCTTATTATTGTTCACACAAAAAAACCCAACATAAGGAATTTCTATTACATGATTTCCACATTGTTTTTTGAGCTTGTAATTTTTCTTTTCTTTTTTTCATTTTTGGGTTTTGATTCCTTTTAGTTTGGAGACTGGGGTTTATTTCATCTTCTTCTTCTATTACATCATTCATAAACACTTCACACATATTTTCACTTATCATATTTTCATTTTCAAAAGATTGAACCATTTTCAATTTTGACAAGAGAATGCAGCCCTCAAATGAAAAAAGAAAACCCAATAAATGTATAATAAACCAAAAGACCAAAACCTACCCTACAAAACAACCTAAAATGAAAAAAATTACAAATTATTCAAAATTTTCCTCTATTTTTTTTACAAGCATATGTAAATGTTAAATCTTTTTTGCAAGCATATGCAATTTTTTGTAATTTTTTTCAATTGCAAAGGAGTTCCACCACCTGCACAAGACAATAGGACAAGGTATTATCTCACCATGGCACAATGAACATGACAAACCAACAACAACCAAAGGAAGGTAAATGGTGATAGTGAGTACTTGGTAACAAAAGGCATATAACAACGCAAGGAACCACTAGTTTGTCATTTGCAAGGTGATGTTGATGGGATAGTACCTCATCAAAACACAAGAGTAGCAACCATCAATGCAAAAGAACAACACAAATGAAAAATAATTGGGAGGTTCGGATGGGTACCTAGGAATTAGCAACATGACCGACAACACAACAAACCAACAACAAAATAAGCAACACAAAGAACCAACAACATGACACATCAATAGTAGCAAAAGTAGTGACAAACCAACAACAATAAAAGCAACACAATGAACTAATAACACCAAAAGCAATGTAATGAACCCGCACCATCAACAACATGACAAACCAACATTAACAACACAACGAACCAACAATGTGACAAACCGACAACTCTAGCAATGCAAATAAATAATGTAAAAGAGCAAAACAAGGAGCAACACAAAAAACAAGACAAAAAAACAAAGCAAGGAGCGACACGAAAAATCAACATAAAGAACAACACAAGGGATCCACACAAGGAGCAAGACAAAACTTGATTAAAAATGGTTAACCCAAAAGGGCTTTTTATACAATGACCGCCACCGCCTTCAAACTAACCTAATCGTGAAACTAACCTAATCTACCTACTAATCCTAATCTAACTACTAACCTGAGAATCAAATTCTGGTTCTCTTGTAGAATAACCCGAGTATCCAATTTCTTTTCATAAACCCAGTTCTCACTCAAGTAAGAACTGTCAGTTTGAATCTGAAATCAATTATTACCTTTGGTGATACCACTTGGTTCTCCTTGTGAGAACTGAAGGTCCCAGTGAGAACCGCCCAACACTAGTCAAAACTCATTAATTGACCAACACTGATTGTAACCCCATGGCTTAGAAGCAGTTCAAGAGTAGGAGTATCTGTACAAGATGATCTCCACAAATCACAAATTCCCACAATTCTTCACCAATCCCCACAATTCTTTGCAAATGTCTGTAAAAACTGAAAGGGTGGTCAGTGGGAGTTGGTCTGTCTCTACACATCTTAATAACTGGCAACCCATCTCAGAACTTGATCAAACTTATTATTTGTAAGTACACCAAATTTATAAGCAACAGAAGGGATGGTGGGTGGGTATTTTACAGGCCTTAAATTTGAAGGCTTCAAGAGTACCCTTGTCAGTGAAGGGCTAGCATCAACCTTCAAATTCAAGTAACTATTAGACTCAGACTTTCCTTTTGCAATAAATCCACAAAACAATATTGCATAGAAAGTTTCGACATATATCACACACTATGTATGAACAAATGAATAAACCTATGTATGTTAATTTGTTTGTTGATCTATTCTTTATTGGAAGGTATTTTTAAAGTGTCTTTTGAATAGAAGGATTTCATTTTAAACACCTGAGCTAGTAGTGTAATCCAATGAAACCTTGATTTCCAGATATTTTAAAAATATATTGCTTAGGTACTTTCATATCCAGTTTATAACCAAAATTGTTAAACCTTTTTTAGGTTTTTGGGCTTTGTATGTGAAGGCATAATAATGTTCCTTCTTCAGTTGAAGGAGCCTTCTGCTGAGATCACATGCACACCTTTCACCATTTGAGTTTTAAAATCTTTTGTGCTTTAAGTTGGGGAAGGCCTGCTCCTATGGGCCCACACCCTCAGGCTACTGCCCTTCAGGCTACAACCCTCAAATTAGGGGAGGCTATGGGAGCAGGCCTTCCACTATACTTCAATTTTGCTGTTTTCATATCTTGGTTCTCACCAAATTATCACAATTTTTTTGTTGCTTAATTTTTTAAACTTTCATATCTGGTTTATAATCAAATAGTTTGGTTTAAAACATTCTTCTGGATGATCATGGTAGCCTATCACAACTTCAATTAAATCACATTTTTAAAAATTTCCCAAATAGAGAGTTAACATGTCTAAATCCTTACTTCTATAGTTTCTAAGAACAAGAAGCTCCAGATAAATAAGTCAGCAGTTGATGATTGCCATTTGATTGCAGCCAGTTAGGTGCTATTCATGTACTTACACCAGACTCCTCCTGCAGCATAGCAAAGGTGCTCCAGCACAAGGAGTACTTCGACTTAGATTTTTGCAGATTCAACATGTTAGAGCATCTCCAGCGGTGCTCAGTATGTGATCCTGCACAGTAAAAATGGATGAAGAAAATCTACAATATGCCGGTTTGACTAAGGAAAATAGTTTTGGTTCAGCATAATTGCGAACGTTACCGTGGCTGGTAAAAGGCTCAGTAGCGCTGTGCACCTGCAAAAAAGAGTGTAATAAATATGATCTAACTGTTACTCAGTGTTTCTGATTGGCCCATCATAATGATGGTTTGTCCAGGTGGTTTGTCATTAGTAGTCCCCCACCTATTTGCTGTCAGAGTTTCAGTTTTATTGATGGGGTTGCAAAAGAGTACATAACTAAACTTGGATGTGAAAAATATTTTCGCAGGGTCACATAGTGAGCACCGCTGGAGATGCTCTTAGATCATCTTCAGGGGTGGCACTGTACGCCACAATCTGGAAGAAGCTCTGCCATATCGTGACGTATTTGAGATAGGGTCTGGGTTAGAGAAAACAAAAATCCATATTGTTACAAAGCAAGGACATTGTATGCATGCACTGCATAGTTAGTTGCAAGGGACTACAAGAATTGTATAGTGAGCTTGCTTTCTATCTTGAACATTTATGTAAACTATAATGCAAACTTAAAATACATAATACATCAAAATTCTAATATAAAAGTGGGTTCAAAAACAAAAATTTGATTGGTCAATTTCAAATATACTGTTACCTACTTTTATCATATTAAGATTTTCAAATTTTGTATGCATTTTATCATAAACTCTTGATGAAAGGCACCATGATTTCATATTGCTAGTTAAAGTGTTATGGAATTTTCTTTTTTTCTAATTTTGTCAAAAATTGGACCACTTTTAGATTTGATTTGATAAAAATATTTCATTGGTTTACTTTACCAATAAGTTGGGTTTTGATTGTTAAACAAGTCCAAGAATAAGATTCCTTTTTAAATGCATGCTTGAATAGACATTGGAGGATAACATTAATAGGTTGAAATGTGTTGGTACAATTCCTAAGATGAGAATGACACACATGCATTTATAAATTTCAATTTCATCCAATTGAAAAATATATTTGTTCTTGTGAACTTATAATAAAAGATAAATAGCCGGAACCATCCCAGGGGAGACAAAAAGAGAAGGTCAAAGAAAGGCCAAAAGATGCACAGCCCCAAGGGCCCAACAAAAATAGGAAGAGAGAGCTAGTCTCTCTCGTGGTCTGGGTTTGACTAGCCAAAGAAGTGTGACACTATGGCCAAGTCAGTTTTTTTTTTTTTTTCCTTTTTTGTACTGTTTCCATATTGGCGATTATCCCCAGCCAGATTTCGCCTTCACTGGCGACCCTTTTTTACCGGTTCATTAAAATTGTAGCCAGTGGCC
>Ga0116231_10011124_pt1 | contig 14032 bp, 11 predicted proteins | sample S1TSphgellanicum_2_FD_89695 | JGI IMG/M metagenome (GOLD analysis project Ga0116231, IMG submission 89695) | Host-associated microbial communities from peat moss isolated from Minnesota, USA - S1T2_Fd - Sphagnum magellanicum MG | ecosystem: Host-associated > Plants > Peat moss > Unclassified... | reverse complement strand
GTGAAGCATTTTTGTAAATGATGTTTAGTTTTAGAACCCTCTTGTACAATAGTTGATTTCTTTTCATATTCCCCAAGTTTAGGTATTATAGTACCCTTTTAGGATCAACATCTCACTATTGAATAATTGTTTTGTTTTGAAAAATTGATTTCATTGCAACAATTTTTTTGATTTTTCGGCAAAACTTGATTTAAATTTTAAAATATCCACATGTTATTCATCACCAATGTTCTGTGCAAATATTTTGTTTCATAGCAAAGATTTTGATCTCAAATCCTCCCCTGCATGAAATATGGCATTAACCACTGGCATACCGTCAAACATTAAAAAGCATGGTTTATTTTTTATAATTTTTTCACACACAAAGTCGAAAAGAAAAAAAATTAAAAATCATGCAATAGAATAATGCAATTTTTTGTAAGGTTGCACTATCAAGCCCATAAAAGGTGCCAAATAGAGCTTGTTAGGGTGTTTAGTGGCAAAGGGGAAAAAAAAAAAAAAAAAAGTTCAAGAATTTTATGAAATTTTGGCTTCCATAAACAATAAATTTTTAACAAGAAAAGACCTTAATTTCTAAAAGCTTGGCATTTCAAAAAATAATACAATTTTTCTTGAACCTAAAAAGGTACTCCAATATTGTAATGTGGTTTCAACACATATTCCAATATTTAGATTTGGGGTTAATATTTTATTGCAAGCAAAGGTAACAAGGTTAGTTTTTGTCAAAAACAATAAGTTGTTTGCAATACATGCATTTTTTAACATTTATGTTGGGTTTATAAGTTTTGTTCATGATTAATCTACAAGATCAATAAGTGTGTCCATGTAAGTATGGCCACATCAATCATGAGTAAGAAGTAGTTCAATGTGGGGAAATAAATATTTATTTGTTTTTTATGCAATATCATTGTTTTTTGACAACTACATCCCATATTTGGTGAATAGGTAACATTAGATCTAGTTCATTATTAATTTCACAAACATTTTAATGAAATTGAAAATTTTCCACTAAAATAGAAACATAATAAATTCACTATACCCCATGGTGAACAAGGACCAATAACTATGGACATGATGAATTCACCAACACTTGGTCAAATAGGAAATTTACATGTGGTAATGGAATTTTGTCATATTTTAATGACATTTTAATGTGTTATGTAATAGTTTATTTATGTTTTCAAAATACAATAAACATACAAAATTCATAAAATTGTTTGTATGAAAGTTTGAACCTTGGTTTCCATGGAAACAATCCATCGAATTTGCAAACCAAGTACCATTTGACATTGTGATAAAAAAATGTCAAAGATTATACATATCAAAATTGCACTAAATAATCTTACAAATCAAACTTTAACATATACTTTTCTTTTCATACCTTGTTCAAATGAAACAAATGAAATTTCATTCTTGAAGTTTTTTCAAAGGCTTAAAGTAGTATTGGTAGGTTCTTGGACTTCAGCAAGTCCATTTTAAATCATAAGATTAGGTTTTAGGGTTTTCAAACCGACTCCAAGGACTAACTTATTTTCAAAATTGAATTAGAACCTAAACCATTGTGTTGCCTCATTTTAAAAAGGTTTAAGTTCTTTAGGTACATAAGAATAATTTTATTGAAAAAAAACAAACTTGGCCTTACATTTTATACAAGTTATTATAGTTGATTGGTTGTACATATTTAATATTACATATTTTATGTTGGAATGTGTGTATTAGTTCAACTAATTAATTATGTTTCTTTTTAGTTGTCTATATTGGAAATGAAACCAAACCTTATCTTAAACAATATGAACTCTTGTTTTTTTGTGAAAATAATTGGAACAAAGGTTTTTTAAATCCAAAGAATTAGTATTAAGACCAAACCAAAAGTTACCAAAAAACCAAAAAAAAAGTTAAAATTGAGATTGAAGGTTCCTCTTGAAATGAAAAATTAAACAACATCAATCTACACTTCATAATACATGAACATACAAAATTTCAAGTCATTTGAAGGAAAGTACATTGAATTTTGTTGTTTAATAATGACTCCCACAAAATATTTATTCACAAGAAAACATGTTTTGACAAGTTCCACTAACATTTGATTAAACAAAATAGTTTACGTGGTTAACATAAATCAAATGTGAAAATATTCATTTTCAAAAAATAATAATAATATATTTATCAATATTTCATACAATTTCATTATGAAATATATATTATGTCAATATTTTATTTTATATTATGTTTTAGTTACATTAATTGTAATATATTGGCTATTACTTTTTAATTCCTAAATGTATTATATAATTTATTACCATTATATAAATTTAACATATGTACACTTACCAATTTTATACGTAATTGCAATGCAACATATTATATATATATATATATCCAAGATTAAAATGAGTACTTGAATAATATACAAAATTGATTGTATTGAATAACCCTAATGAATTGCTTACACTAAAGGTCGACATTAATGATTCGAACTTCACCCAAGGTGAAATGGCACAAGAGTGTGGTGATATAATTCACTTTTAACTTGTAATTTTAGGGCCTTATAATGAATTTTATTAGTGAATTAGTTACATGCACATTTCATATTATCGATACAAAATATTGAGTAACACAATTTTGCTCAAAATTTAATTAATGTTAGTATTTTGAATAACAAATGCCCATGACATCCATAAAATGGGTGGTCGTGAATCAATTTGCTAACTCTTCCATGAATGCATACATAACACCAATGTCAATATCAAGTAATCATGTCATTATGGGCACCACATAGATCAATAACCCAAGTTCATCATTAACAAAAATAAACAAGTATGGTAAAATTACAATTGGGTAAAATTGCAATTGGCATGGTGTCATAATACAAATCACAAGGAAATGCAAAAAATGATGGTGGTTGCACAAAAGAAATTATGACATATGATGTACACCAAAAAATATAAATCGTATTAACATCGTCTTGGATATAAGGTAGAAAATTACAGTGTTGAACATATTAGTGCGTCAACATCTTTGGCATCCTCCAATGTCATGTTGATTGATTGGGCAAGTAATATTTAAATTAAAAGGTATAAGGTGCATAAAAGGTGTGCTTATCAAAATGAAAAACAAACATATTTTAAACTTGGTTTTTTTTTGCTTAATGATATCCCATGCAAACCAACACATGTGCACAACATCCTTGTACTTGTTAAAAGAATCAAAAATAAAGATTCATAAGGTTGTTGTACCAATTTCAATTTAATGATCTTATGTGCATGTATGCATGAAGTGAGCAACTTGTTGGTTGGTTTTTATTTGAAATTGTGTGAACCTTACATTTTCTAATTAAGGTCTATTGACCACAATTATTTTGAACCATTCTTGCCAAGAATAGCTTGTAGTTGAACATGACTCGCTAAGTCACGTTTACATTAAATTTTAAAAGTATATTATGGAAACGTGTGGTATATAAAAAATAATTTAATGCAAATAAAGTAATCAAAAGCAATTCTAAAACAATGTAACCAATGAGTTTTCATTGTTTTTTTGTTGTTTGAAGGACTCTTAATATAATCCTTAACGGACTAAAAACGACATATTTTTAAAAAGAACCTTTAAACACATCTTTTGAGAATAATATATTGCAACATATTTGTAAATGATATGATTTTTTTGATGATTTTTTCAAGTTTGCATTTGCAATATTCCTAAAATATTTTGGGAATAAATAGTGACAAAGGGTGCATTGTTGGCTTCTTTTAGCTTGAATTTATCCAAGTATTGTGTCAAATCATTATTCATGCAAAAAATGTTTAACAATATGTTGATCATGCAAAACATATGTCCTTATTCATGGATAACATATTGATTTTGTCCATAAAATATTAATTGGATTGTTTATGATCTAGAATAATGTTCATGTTCATTGTTAAGTGTTCCAATCCATGAGTTGCATGACAATGTTTTCAAGTTTAGTAATAACTAGTAAACAATAATGTTTAGGTGATGTTAAAACATAGGTTCAATTCACTCAAGCATGTGGATGGAGGTTTTGTTTCTAATTATCTATGTTAAATCCAAGAAGTTTAGATTAAACTCATGGGCCATAACCGGGGTGTTTCCAAATTTGACATTCAAATTCTCACACAAAAAACCTTACCTTTTGTGAAACCAAAAAGAAGTCTATTTTTGCAAACAAAAGAAAGCTTTATTAAAATTGAATTAAGTCCACTTAGGTCCTAGAAGCTTTGATGGGTCTTATTTGGGTTGCCACCAATGTTACCAACTACGTGTATATATTATAAATGAATGAGTTAACCCTTAATTTCAAGTTGTTAACATTCATTTGCAAGGTTGATATTCTTTTAACCTTTCAATGTTAGTTTTTTAGTTGACATTTCTTTGAAAGGCTTCCATATTTGTGGCTTTCATGTATGGCCTTTTGCCATGTGAAAGGTGTTACAACCTTCAGAGAAAAACATTGTTATTGACTATATGGCATTGTGGTGAACTTGATTGAATGAGCCCCAATTTTTAGCTTGGTAAGATGAGTCCACATTTTGGAATAAGCACAATGGTTTATACTTGGCACATTCCATAATATGTAATGGTTTTGATGTGAATTTGTTGAATAGTCATGTGGGTTTGCAAAATGTTCATGTGGATGTGCATAAGGGCCTAATGGACTTGCATAATGGTTATGTGAATTTTGCAAAATGTTTTTATAATTAATATGTATTGGCACTTGCCCAAGTTAGGTCTGGTTGACACCATGGGAACTTTCCAGTTTGCCTTATGATAGAATTGAAAAGAGGCAAAAATAAGCCCCAAGAAATCATTACTAAACCATTAAAAAAAAAAAAAAATTGTTATTTTTGTTATTTCATGACATTCACCCATCCGAAGATTTCAATATACCTTTCAAAATCTTAAAGCCCCAAATACATGGTCAACCTAGGCCTTTTGGGTTTCAAAAAGTATAATTGTGATTTTTTCTTTTACTTGTTTTTTCAATTTATTTTCAATTCCTTTCCTTTCTTTTTTTCAAAGTACACAATTCAATTTTGATGTCAAAAAACTTTGTAAATATCTTTTTAAATCTCCTTTTTAAAAAATCTTAAAAGTTTGAAGCAACTAAATGAAATTGCCTTTTGATGACAATATTCAAATTATATGAACTTCAAAAACTTCATAAGCCAACTTTTAATGTCAATAATTATCTTAACTTCAAAAACTAAACTCAAGTATCCAAACCATTATGTGAACTTAAACTTCATATGCCAACAATTGTATGAATTTTTAAAATTAAAATGAAGTGTCCAAGCTATTATATGAATTTCGAAATTGAAATGAAATGTCTGAGCCATGAAATGAAGTGTCCAAGTTACAAAACATTAAATGTATGAAAAAAAATTCAACATATATAAGCAATTGAGTTCTACCTTCAATGCCATGCCAATAAGTATTATACATATGATTAATTTTCAAAACAAATTGCCAAAAAAATTTGATTTTTTTTTCCAATAGCCCCAATATGAATATTTCACAATTTCAACAATAGTTTCTAAATATGCTAAGTCTTTTTAATAAGTTTCAAAACTATCTTGTGTTTTTAATTGAATTCAAGTTTTTCGAAATTGGCACATTGTTTTTATTTTTAATTTTTCAATTGGCCTTCTTAAGAATTAATTAATGGCAAACATGAGTTGTAGGTATATCTAATTTTGAAAAAATGTAAAACAAAAGTGAAAAGTGAAAAGTGAAAAGTGAAGTTCAAAGATATGAAATTTGAAATGTTGAAGATTCGAGCTAATGAAAAAAATCACAATGCAATTTTGTCCATCACATTTGCTACTAAACTTTAAAATAAGTTTAGATCAATAACTAAATTGATCATAATGGGACAATTATAAAAACAACTTTAAATGCCTAAAAGATGTGTTCACATTTAACACCTTGAGCAATTGTTAACCAATAATTTGTTTCGAAAAGCTCCATGTTAAACATGGTGAACATTTCATTCCATAAATTTTCCTCAACTTCAACATGTTCCTTACTTAGTTTTGGGAACTGCACCATTGTATTTTCTTGAGTAGCATTAATGGATCAACATGTGTCATGGGCATGGAAACTACGAAGACATAATTAAAATTTTCCAAAGTAAACAAGATTCAAAAAAATTGTCACAAAAGCAAAGTTAAATAGAATTTCAAACATAAAACATGGAAACTAAAAACAAAAACCCAAAATATGCAAGATAAAAATGTAAACAAAATTTTATTATTATCACATATGAAACCATGAACATGAAATGAAATAAATAAAATGATGGTGCAAGATTGTACTTTGGACTAATGTTTAATAGACTAAAAGTAATAAAGGGACCTACTTTTATTTATACCCCTTGGGGGGGCCTATCTCAAAGAAATTTCCATGAATTTATACCCCTTTAAGGATCTAACACTTAAAAAGCCTTCCATATGCCCACCATCCAAAAACTTTCTTAATATGTGTGAACCATGAGTGAACTATATATGAATTGCAAGTGAACTATGAATGAATTATGAGTGAATTAAAAATCAACTATGAATAAATTAAAAATAAACTACAAGTGAACAATGAATGTACTATGATTGAACTACAAATTATGTTGACGATAATAATGTTTGTCGATGCTAGTGTTCATGACAACATGTAATCTTTTTCAATTAAGAACATCACCAACAACACATTTTTGTCAAGCAAAAACAACATCAATGGCATGAACATTATTAGTTGCACCACCTTTTTCATCATCATGAACAAATGAATCAACAAAAGCCACATTAGGTGGATGTTCAAATATGAACATCTTGTGCAAAATAAAATAAATAGAAAGTAACCCAAAAAAAAAATAAACATAAACATAAACATAAACGCCATCACCAATAAATCATCATGTATAAAAACACCATTTAACAACATCTAATATATCTTGGGAATGAACATTTAAATCAACATAAACCAAATCAATGTTGTTATATTCAAAATGAACTTCTTTACAAATGTTTTTATTTTTAAAATAAAAAATTAAGCTAAAAAAAATCTCAAAACCAAAAATCAAACAACAACCAATAACAATTACCTTGGTCTTTTAAAATGTATTTTCTTATTGAAAACTTTGTCACATTGAAAAAGACAACTACCCTTCAACTTGCTATAGATTATAATATGCAAAGTTCTATTTATTAGATGCTTATCAATTTGATTATACTTGCAAACATACAAGAGAAAAATAAGACATAAAAATATAGAAAGAAAACACCAATTTTTTTCAAAAGGTAGACAAATGAAATGGAAAAAATAAAAAACTTGAAAAAAAAACAAAAAATCAAGGGGAAATTTTCTTAAAAGGAAGATTGACTTTTTATATGAGGTTGGGTATTGGTGACCCATAACCGCCATGCCATATTTTCGTGGAAAGAGAGTTTCCTCCATTCAAATAATCTTAACTTTTTTTCTAGTTTCATTGGATAAAATTATTTTTTTCCCAAAAGAAAGCCAAAAATCAAGTTATCAATAATTAAGCATAGCTAGTTGTCCAACTAAAAAGGTAGTAAACCAAATTTCATCACTAAGTTCACAACAACACAATATCAATTTTTTGAATGGTCAAAGAAACGACTATTGTCCTTTTCAATTACAATTGTAATTACTTAGTTAGAAAAATCACTATGTAGTTGCAAAGGCCATTCAAATGTCATGTGATGTCATGGTTTGGTGACTATAGTTAGTATGACAACTAGTGGGGTTTCTTATTAGATATATTATTTTTTTGAATTTGTAATAATATGTTTTAAATAAATTAAAATTAATTATTTCAAAATACCATGGTTTTTGAGATTAGAAAAATGACTTTTAGTCTCACAACATGATGATGTGCATATTCCATGTGTAATCAACAACAAAACATGTCTTTTGCAACTTGTTTTATTTGACTGCAATGGGAGAAACAATTAAAAAATGGCATAAATGACTTCAATGACTAGAAAATGATTATAGTTAAATAGGACCAAATGTAAAAAACATGTTTTGGCATTGTATGTGGTAATAAAATACTTGAATATTGGTCAACATGATGATTCATACATTATTTTGGATAAAATGAGGCATTTATTGGTTGGTTCCTATGTTAGAAATGATGTCTAATCCCTTAATCTAACTCTTTGCATCAAGACGTAAGTTCCAAAACTTTACCTTCACCCTCACTGCAACAAATCCTATCCTTTGAACTAAACACAAAAATGACAATTAAATTTTTCAACTACATTCGTAACTAAGTAGTCATGATAATCACAAAATAATGGCAAAATACTTCAACATGCCACATGGCATCATGGTTTTCCAACTATATTCAATATGACAATTTGTTGGTTTTTTTTGTAAATCATCATATTATTTTTTCATTTTTGTTAGTTAATTGCAAGAGTCATCCACCTTTGTGACTAATAACGACTAATCTCCCCATGATGATGACATGGCATGTTATATACCAACAAAATGATGTGGTTTTATTTGTCAACATCATGAATTTATGTTATTGATTTGATAAATTCATTTCATTTATTAAGTAGTTGAAATATTGATGTTTTTTGCAATTAATAATGATTAATTTTTTTGCGTGATGAGGACATGGCATGGCATTTGGCATCAAGGTGTCACAAATTTTCATGGCAATCCATGATTTTTTTGTGACACCATAAGTTTTTACGTCTTGAATTTATGGCACCAATATTTGTCGTGACATGCCGTAATTTTTTATGTGCCATGAAATTTTTGAAATCATGAATTCATATGCATGTGTATGTGTATTAAACAATTTAGTGTTAACTTGTAATTATGACTACAACATTAATAGTCATTTTGAACAAGGTGACACATAACTTTTTGATTTTTTAAACTATTTAACACACTAGTGTAGGTTAACATACCTATTAAATTAACCTATGTATGTAAGCTACTTTGTAATATAGGTTACCTTGTAAGATATTTAATCAAGCATTAAAAAATTATTACACTTAGTGTGTTTAAATATACCTAGAATATGTTGCCCTACTAATAGGTTAACCTAGGTAGGCTTGCTTAGGTTCCTAGTTTTAGGTTTTTTGCCAAATCAACATAAGTAGTTTCATTACAAAATATTTTATCAAACATGTAACTACTTCAAGTTTGTGCAAGTAGATGCAACTAAATGCAACTAGATGTGACATAATTATTGTAGGTTAATTTTTCTTTTAGCCTACAAATGCCTAAATTAACCTAAGCTAAGTTAGTAAGTAGTATGATTAACAAACTAGTTCATCTAAAGTCAACTTAGGGAGTTTTGTATCTAGGCTAGGTTGGTAGGTAATAGGTAGGTAGACCTAGGTCAATTTAAGGTGGCCAAGGTTAATTTGAAAAACAATTTTTTTTGAACTTTATAACTTTGTGTGAAATATAATTAATATAACAAAATGTGGTAGTATAATTATGAGGATTTAAACCCCAAAATGAAGGTGAAGGATTCAAATCTTCATTCTTACAACTTATGATATTTAAGCCATTTAACTTAGTTAGGCAGTTTAATATAAGCTTTTTGGTTTAGGAGTTTGACATTTATTTTTAATCTAAACTACCTAGCCTAGGTTAGGTTGTTTTAACATAGGTAGTTAATCTATGATAGATGCGAAAATTAAACACTATCTTCCAATAAATGGAATTCATCCATAATGTTCATCCATAATTCCTAGTTAAATCTTAGTTAACTTTTCGTTAAATTATAAGTAACTCTCAATTAATTCCTAGTTAAGTCCCAATTAAGTTTTAATTAACTCCTAGTTAAATCCCAATTATGTTTTAATTAACTCTTAATTAAATCCTAGTTAACTTTTAATTATTTTTAGTTACTAATTGATTCTTAATCAAGTCCAAGTTAACTTTTAGTGAAGTTTTAATTAATTCATAGTTGATTCCCATTTAGGAAGGTTCTTAAGAAGTTTTCTTACTTGATGCACATATAAAAGTTTCCTTGGAAACTTCCTTGAATTAGGTTCTCAAAGGGGTATAAATAAGAGTAAGACGAATCATTTATTTTAATATGTTCAACATCAATTTTACGCACGATCTTGCATCATAGTCTTGTCATGTTATTTTCATGTTCATGTTTGCACATATTAGCATAATAAAAAAAAAAATTCACATTTGTTTGCACATCTTGTGTTCTTGTTCTCAGTTTTTGTGTTTTTATGTTCTTGTTTTAAAATCACATAATTTTGTTTTATTCCTTGTTTAGAGGTTGGATTTAAACATTTTTTTAAACCTTTATTTTTGTGGGTTTTTGTGTCTTTGACATAGCCCAACTAAATTAAAATAGGTTGACTTTTTGCTAGGCAAATTATGGTAGGTTGTTAGCCTAATTAGGTTAGGTTAGGTTGACTTTTGACTAAGCAAATTATGGTAGGTTGTTTAGTCTAACTAGGTTAGGTTAAATTGACTTTTGGTTATGTTAGCTACATGGGTTAAATTAGGTTGAATTTTGGTCATTGTCAAGGACATAAAAAAATCACAAAAACAAAGGTTAAAAGGAAAGGTCTAAGTTTAACTTTCAAAGAAGGAGCAAGACAATATTATGTGATTCAAAATAAGAACATAAGAACTAAGAATAAAAACATGAAATGTGTAAGACAAATGTGAAAATGATTATTTATTCAACTAACACATGCAAACATGAACATGAAAATAACATGACAAGACTATGATGCAAGATCGTGCCTAAGATTGGTGTCGAACAAATTGAAATAAATGAGGGGTCCTACTCCTATTTATACCTCTTTGGGGACCTAGTTCAAGGAAGCTTCTAATAAAACTTTTATATGTGCATCAAGTAAGAAAGCTTTTTAAGAACCTTCCTAAATGGGAGTCAATTATGAGTTAACTAAAACTTCACTAAAAGTTAACTTGGACTTAACTAAGAATCAATTAGGAAGGGTTGAAAATCAAATAAATAAGTTTTTTAAGAACCTTCTTAACTGAAAGTTAACTGTGAATTAATTGAAACTTAATTGAAAGTTAACTAGGACTTAATTAATAATCAATTGGGAGTTAACTAGGGTTAATTAAAATTTAATTAAGAGTTAACTGGGAGTTTCATTAAGACTTGATTCAAAGTTGATTAGGAGTTAATTCGAACTTAACTAAAAGTGAACTAAGAATTAATTAGAAGTTAACTAAACTTAATTAAAACTAAATAAACATTTAGGTATAAGTTCAATACAAATCATAGATGAATATTTAAAAGAATGAACCCCATGGCATTAACATCTGTGATAATTGTGTACAACGATTCATAACATGTTTATAGATTTTGGACACATTTCATACCATCGATCAAGGTGTCTTTTGTAACATTTAGTTGAATAAAATGACTAAGTTGAGATGACATGCACTTTACATGTCATACCAAGGTTAATGATGATATGGAATTTCATTATTATGAGAAAAATTTAAAATTCTAGTTGTTAACGATTGGGCTTTGCAACTAAACATCCTTTGTGACTAAATGGGTGAAACGACATGGGTTTAGCAACTCATTAGTCATTAGTCACTAGTCACATATATCGTTCTTAATTAATATGTAATTGTAAAGGCTAATTACAAAATTAAAAACGTGTTGTTGTGGTCCTTTCATCCATCGTAATTTTTCATCAAGGTCATCACATTGGGGATCCAATTTTCAAAATTGCATATTCACATATTAAACATGTGGTATACATGTTTAGCCATTGCTAGTAAAGTTACCAATGGGAATAAGTGTAGTCAAGGAATTTGAGATATTTTAAAAATGTTAAACTAACATATTATTCATGCATCATAGATAATTTGGAGGTTTTGTTTGTTTATGTGAAGGTTTGGTTGGGATGCCATAAAGCAGTTGCTTGAAAGAAAATTGTGTGCCAAAATAGAGTAGTTGTCATCATCGTTCAAGTTTCCATTAAAAAAATTGTTTGTGATTAATGGTTCCACCCACTCCATTCACAATAATGTAAACCCCCTCTTCTTTAACTAAAATTCTATTTTTTATATTATATAACATGAAATTGGATTTCCAATGTGGAGGTTTAAACCATTGCAAGCTAACTCTTCTTTACCATTCACAAGAGGATTGGTTAAGGTCACTGTTGTAGATATTTGCTTGTTACTTTTTTGTTCCATGTGTTTTTCCTCTTAGCATATAATTATCTCCCAAATGTATCTTTGCTTTGATGTTTGCAACAACCAATTTTTTTTTGGATTTGCATATGAATAAGTCTATGGGTTCTAATATGGTGCAGGCATACATGTATGGTTTCTACAATAGTAATTGTATTGTGTTGTATGACACTGTGATTTTTTAGGTAAACATTTGTAGAATCCATTGACTTTGCAAAACGTATTTTATTAATTAGAAATTGGGAGATTATGTTGATCATTGGGGTTAACTTGGAATTATAGTTTTTTTTAAGTTAATGTTGTTTGTAGCCTCAAGTGTTAACAATAAAAATGTGAGGTGAACATTTATAAAAAAATCTCAAAAATGTGCAATTGATAAAAATGCAAGTTGGGGGCATTTTTAAGTGTTAGTTTCATGTGAACTTTTTGGGTTGGCAATGTTGGGACAACATATTAATGCCTCTCCAACATTTCTTAAACTTTTGTTTCAACTTGGTTAGCAGAACCTTTGAATTCCAGGTGAGCAAGTTTGCATCCACTACAAGCAACTATATATTGTTTTTCAAATATTTTCCTTTGTTGCTCCTTTGCCTCATTGCTTTTGTGCACTTGCCTCCCACATTCGAAATGTCATGATGTCAAACAATGAATGTGGTTTTGGGGGTGCAGGCTAATGCATTTGCTTAAAAGTTGGGTTATGTTGTGCCATTGTGAGTTAACTTGATAAACTATAGGTATGCAATAACTTTGTTTGCAACTTTTTTCAATTATTGTAACAGCTTGCAATCTTTGCTTAAGGAGATGATGGACAATATTTAGAACATTTTGGTTGTCCCCTTATTTCATAAACTAATGAAAATAGGAAAGGATTGCGACCAAGCCAAAACCATGCTTCTAGTCATGAGATATCAAAATTAACAAATGAGTGAGGATGGAATGGTTAACCAAGGGTACCAGTTAACCTTTGAAAAGGTAGGTCTATAAGATGGAACTTTTGGTGGTTTAGGAAGTTAATTAACATTTATCTACTATATAAAAAAACCACTACTATAATCTTATCTTGTATGTTTTTTGCATTGTATATGACATAAAACTTCATAACGATGGCAATTGTTGAAGAACAATATGATTTTTTAAAAAATAATGAACTTCATTTTTTGAATATTGAAAATTATGAATTCATCAAGATGGGATTGAAAACAAGGTTTCATTCCACATTAGCAAGTAAGGAATCAAAGAAAGAACTTTTTGTAATTTTTGTTGGAATTGCAAATTATGTAAACTTAGGAGAAAAAAGGAACTTAAAAAAATTCAATAATGATGAGAACAAAGCAAAACATTCAATCACTTTGCAAGAAAGTTTTTATTTAGATGATTATTATGAATTAATAAACCAGCTATCATCTAAATTTTTGTGGGAGGAGAATCTATATGGACTATCAATCAAGAGTTAGATAATGGTCTTATTTTCTCAAAGAAATTATCAAGGCCTTCATTTGATGATGAAAAGAATGAGAGTGGTCCATCTTAAAAAAAAAAAAAAAGAGAAAAAAATTACAATATAAAAGAAATAGTGAATGAGAATGGGGAGAACATGGATGGATCAAAAGTTTCAATTTGGGGATTTAGGAGCTATTATAAATATATTAGATATTATAAGACTTTTATTGAGAAAAATATGAGTCATCTCATATTTGTAATTGCTTGGTGTAAAACTATTGATGTGAGAGGCAAACATGCAAAAAGAAGAGCTCCCACAATGTGGTGTATTTTGAAGTAAGTAAACTTAAATATATAATTCGAATGAATGCCTTGCTTT
>Ga0116231_10011123_pt1 | contig 14032 bp, 10 predicted proteins | sample S1TSphgellanicum_2_FD_89695 | JGI IMG/M metagenome (GOLD analysis project Ga0116231, IMG submission 89695) | Host-associated microbial communities from peat moss isolated from Minnesota, USA - S1T2_Fd - Sphagnum magellanicum MG | ecosystem: Host-associated > Plants > Peat moss > Unclassified... | reverse complement strand
GCGAATTCCATCCGGAATTCGGTGGCGAGCTTCGCCACGAAGGCCACCGCCTCCGGATCGTCGCCGTTGACGTGCAGAATGGGGGACTGGATCGCCTTCGCCACGTCCGTGCAGTAAAGCCCGGAGAACGCATGCGCCGGGACGGTGGTGAAGCCGATCTGGTTGTTCACCACAAGATGGATCGACCCGCCGGTGCGGTAACCGATCAGCTGGCTCATCGCCAGCGTCTCATACACCAGCCCCTGCCCGGCGAAGGCGGCATCGCCATGCATCAAAATCGCCATCGCGGAGCGGCGGGTGAGGTCGTTCACCATGTCCTGCCGGGCGCGGATCTTGCCGACCACCACCGGGTCCACCGCCTCCAGATGCGAAGGATTGGGCTGCAGCGAGAGATGCACCTGGTTGCCGTTGATCGCGACGTCGGTGGACGTGCCCAGATGGTATTTGACGTCGCCGGAACCCTGCACGTCGTTCGGCTTGGCGCTTTCGCCGGCGAATTCCGAAAACAGCGCGGTCAGCGGCTTTTTGACGATGTTGACCAGGGTGTTCAGCCGGCCGCGATGCGGCATGCCGATGGCGATTTCGCCCACGCCGTGCTCCGCCGCGGTTTCGATGATGGCGTGCAGCGCCGGAATGGTGCTCTCGCCGCCCTCCAGGCCAAAACGCTTGGTGCCGACATAGCGGCGCTGGCAAAAGTTTTCGAAACTATCGGCTTCCGTCAGTTGCCGCAGGATTTTGGCTTTTTGATCCTTGGAAAACGCCTTGGTCCAGGGCGCGCCCTCGATGCGGCGCTGAATCCAGGATTTTTGCGCCGGGTCCTGGATGTGCATGAACTCGACGCCGATCGGCCCACAGTACGATGCCCGCAGCACCTCCAGAATCTGGCGCATCGTCGCGGTCTGGAAGCCCAGCACGCCGTCGATGAAAATCGGGCGGTCCATATCCGCCTCGGTAAAACCATAGGTTTTCGGGTCCAGTTCCGAATACCCGCCGGGCGTCTTCAGCCCCAGCGGGTCGAGCTGCGATTCCAAATGCCCGCGCACGCGGTAAACCCGGATCAGCATCAGCGCGCGGATCGAATCCAGCGTCGCCGCGCGGGATTCCGCGGCGGCGGCCGGGCGAGGCAACTTGGTCTCGGCGGCCGGCGCGTCAAATTCAACCGGCCGCGGCGCCCAGGAGGCGCCGGAAGCATCCGTCAGGATCGAGCGCGCCTCGTCATTCAGGGCGGCAAACAGAGATGCAAAATCAGGGTCAACCGAGTCCGGCGCGGATGCCCATTTGGCATACATTTGCGCAATGAACTGGGCGTTCGCCCCGTTCATGGCGGTGGTCAAAACATCGATGCCGGCCATAAAACTCTATCCTCTGTCAACGCGCCGCACTCGCAAAACGGCGGCAGGGTACATAAGCCACCCGATACCAGTTGCCGCGCGTCCAACCGGACAGTCAGGGTTGTGCTCACTGCATAACCCCCTACGCGCGAGTCGTTAAGATGCCACTAAGGAAAGCAAGGCCAGGGGGCTCTGCCCCCTGGACCCCCGCTAGGGCCGACGGCCCTAGGACCCATTTAGTTTGGTCTCGTGGGTGGGGAGGCTTTTGCCCTTTAAGCCCCATCGCCGTGCGCGCACGGCGATCGGGCTTAAAGGGCAAAAGCCTCCCCACCCACGAGACCAAACTAAGGGGTTCTAAGGCCGTCGGCCTTAGTGGGGGGTCCAGGGGGGCAAAGCCCCCCTGGCCTTACTTCCTTAACGCCATCTGGATAGGCCCCTGCCGGCGGCCGTGGGTGAATTGGTCCACGACGATGTTATCGCTGGCCAGCAGGTTTTGCGCCGGGCCGGTCCAGGCGATTTTGCCTTCGTAGAGCATGGCGGCGGTGTCGCCGATGCGCACGGCGCTGGCCATGTCGTGGGTGATGGCGATGGAGGTGCTGCCGAGGTGTTTGACGCAATCGACGATCAGGCCGTCGATGACGGCGCCCATGATCGGGTCGAGGCCGGTGGTGGGTTCGTCGAAGAACATGATGCTGGGCGCGCTGGCGATGGCGCGGGCCAGCGCCACACGTTTTTGCATGCCGCCGGAGAGTTCCGACGGCGAGAGGTCCGCGACGTTGGCGGCGAGGCCGACTTGCGCCAGCACTTCGACGGCTTTGGCGCGGGCGTCGCGGCGGCGGATTTTCTTTTCCGCCAGCAGGCCGAAGGCGACGTTTTCCCAGACGGGCAGGCTGTCGAACAGGGCGCCGTTTTGGAAGAGCATGCCGATCTGGGCGCGCAGTTCGCGGGCGCGCGAGCGGGAGGTTTTCAGCACATCCTCGCCATCGATTTCGATGGAGCCGGCGTCCGGGGTGATGAGGCCGATGATGGATTTGATGAGCACGGACTTGCCGGTGCCGGAGCCGCCGATGACGACCATGGCGGTGCCCGGGAAGACGTCGAGGTCCACGCCGTCCAGCACTTTTTTCGCGCCAAAGGATTTTTTCAGGCCGCGGATGCTGATTTTGGGCGTCATTTAGTGAACAGAAGCTGGGTGAGCACGTAGTCCGACGCCAGGATGAGAATGCTGGCGGAGACGACGGCGGCGGTGGTGGCGGCACCTACGCCCTGCGCGCCGCCCTTGCTGCGGTAGCCGTGAAAGCAGCCCATCAGGGCGATGATGAAGCCGAAGACGCAGGCTTTTATGAGGCCGGAGACCACGTCGTCCACCCGCAGATTGCCGAATGTGTTGATGAGATAGGTGGTGGGGTTGAAGCCGAGTTTGATGGTGGAGACCAGGTAGCCGCCCATCACGCCGAGGATATCCGCGACGACGACCAGCAGCGGCATGGCGATGATGCCGGCCAGCAGCCGCGGCGCCACCAGGTATTTCATGGGGTCGGTGGAGAGGGTGGTCAGCGCGTCGATCTGGTCGGTGACGCGCATGGTGCCGAGTTCCGCGGCCATGGCGGCACCGGCGCGGCCGGAGACCATGAGGCCTGCCAGGACCGGGCCGAGCTCCCGCGTGACGGAGAGTACAACGATGGAGGCGATGGCGGATTCGGCGTTGAAGCGGGAGAAGCCGGTATAGGATTGCAGCGCGAGCACCATGCCGGTGAACAGCGCGGTGAGTGAGACCACGGGGAGCGAAAAAAACCCGATTTCCATCAGGCTGCGCCCGACCATGCGCGGGTAGTAGGGCGGCGCAAAAATGCCGGCCAGGCCGGTGGCGGCAAAGATGCTGAACTCGCCGATGAAGCCGAGCGCGTTCAGCACGGCCGCGCCGATGCCGGCAATCAGGTCGAGGATGGGGTTCATCTGGCCGGCCTTTTATCCTTCACGGGCAGCCGATGGTGGCGCAGGCGATGGCCAGCACCTTCTGCAATAACGGCACCGGCGCCTTTTCCATGTATCTGGTGCGCCGCACAAGGTAATCCATGGTGCGGATTTCGGAAGCCACGACGCAACCTTTGGCCTTGAGCCCGGGCGGGATTTGCACCTCGAAAGGCGAGCCTTTGACCTTCGTGGTGATCGGGCAGGCCACGAGCCAGCCGGTGGCCACGCTGAAGGACCGCTCCGAGAGGACGATGGCGCGATGGTCGCCGGACATTTCGGTACCGGCTTGGGGAGAGAATTCGATGAGTACAATGTCTCCCCTTTCCGGCGTATAGGGTGTCATCTCGTTTCCGTGCCGGCCGGGTCCTGGTCGAAGGCGAGGTCGTGACGGTGTTTTTCTGGATCGAAGTTTTGTAGAAGTTCCGCCATCGTGACACGCGGTTGGCGCCGCCGGACGATGATTTCGGAGTCGCGCGCGATGATATCCACGGTGTCATCGACATGGAGTTGGGCCGCTTCCAAAACTGCTGCGCCGATGCGGATGGCCGCGCTGTTGCCCCATTGCGCGATTTTCGTCGCCCTCGTCGTTCCCTGTTCCATTCGGCTAGCCCTCATCTACAGACTATACAGTAGCTACATCCTGGCGGCGCGGCAAGTGAAATCCTCAAGGGGTGCCCATATAACGGCGCTGATAGCGGCGCCCCAGCGAGGTAAGGACTTCGTAGCCGTTGGTGCCGGCTTCAATGGCCAGGTCGTCGACGGTGTGGCCAGTGCCGATCAGTTCGAGACTATCGCCGGGTTTGGCGTGCGGCGCGTCCGTCACGTCGTAGGTGGTCAGGTCCATCGAGACCCGGCCTACCAGGGGTATTTTGATGCCGTCAAATCGGGCGGTGGCGCGGTTGCTCAAGGATCGCAAAAAGCCGTCGGCGTAACCCACCGCGACGGTGGCGATGCGGCTGGGTCTTTGCGCCGTCCAGGTGCCGTTATAGCCCACGGCTTCGCCCGCCGGGATGTCCCGGATCTGCAGGATTCTGGCGGTCAGCCGCACCACCGGCTGCATCGGATTGGGCTGGCCCGGCGTGGGGTTGATGCCGAACAAGGCCGCGCCGGGACGGGCCAGGTCGGCGGTAAATTTTTGACCCAAAAACATGCCGGATGAGTTGGCGAGGCTGGCGCCTGCATCTGGGAAATACTTCTTAATTTCGTAAAAGCGTCGTTCCTGCGCCGCGCTGGCCGCGTTATCGGGCTCCTCCGCGCTGACCAAATGGGTCATGACGTAGCGCAGGTCGATGCCAGCCAGCAGCGCCGGATCGCCGCGTAGCGCCGCGACGTCCGCGGGCGAGAGGCCGGAGCGGGCCATGCCGGTATCCACATGCAGCAGCGCCGGCAGTTTTTTGTTCAACGTCACGGCTTGCGCGCGCCATAACGCGATGTCCGCCATCGAGCACAGCACCGGCACGATATCATGCGCCAGAAAAATACGTTCCTCCCCGGGCAGGATGCCGTGCAGCACCGCCAGCAGCGCGCCCGGCACCAGCGGGCGAATCGCCACCGCCTCCGCCAGATGCGCCGTGAAAAAATGCCGGCAGCCGGCCTGAAAGAGTTTTGGCGCCACGTGCCGGGCGCCGATGCCGTAGGCGTCCGCCTTCAGAACCCCGGCGGTCGCGCCGGCATGGCGCGCCGCCAGCAAACGCCAGTTATGCGCGACGGCGTCGAGATCGATCTCCAGAACCGTGGCCGGCGCCGGTTCATCCATGACGGCTCATCCATGAATCGTGTCGAGATCGGCGAACCGCGTGAATTCGCCCTCGAAAAACAGGTCGATCTTGCCGGTCGGGCCATGCCGCTGCTTGGCCAGGATGAGTTCGGCCTTGTTGTACACCGCGCTCATATCGTTCTGCCATTTCTGGTGCGCGTCGTGGAATTTCTGGTCGTTGTCGAACGCCACGATTTTCGGCTCCTTCTGCTGCATGTAATATTCGTCACGATACACGAACATCACCACGTCGGCATCCTGCTCGATGGTGCCGGACTCGCGCAAGTCCGCCAGTTGCGGGCGCTTATCCTCCCGGCTTTCCACCGCGCGGGAGAGCTGGGAGAGGGCGAGCACCGGCACCTCCAATTCCTTGGCGATCGCCTTCAGCCCCTGCGTGATCTGGCTGATCTCCAGCACCCGGCTTTCCGGCTTGGTGCCCACGGCCGGGCGCATCAGTTGCAGATAATCCACCACGATCAGCCCCAGCCCGCGCGTGCGCTGCAGCCGCCGGCAGCGCGTGCGCAGCGCCGAGAGGGTCAGCGCCGGCGTGTCGTCGATTTCCAGCGGCAATTGCGCCAGCTCCCGCGTCACGCGCACGAACTGGTCGAAATCCTTCTGCGTGATTTCGCCGCGGCGGATTTTATCGCCGGAAACCCGCGCCTCCTCCGCCAGCAAGCGTATCGCCAGCTGCGCCGCGCTCATTTCCAGCGAAAACACCGCGACGGATTTCTTCGCCAGCGCGTTGGGATTATCCAGCCGCGCATTGGCCAGCAGCGCCTTGGCCGCGCCGAACGCGATTTTCGTGGCCAGCGCGGTCTTGCCCATCCCAGGCCTTCCCGCCAGAATCACCAGGTCGGAGGGATGCAGCCCGCCCATTTTTTTGTTCAAATCCCGCAGGCCGGTATCCAGCCCGCTCACCGCGCCCTGGTTTTTGTGCGCCGCGGCCGCCATTTCAATCGCCTGCACCAGCGCCATGTCCAGAGAAATCAGCCCCTTTTCGCTGCCGCCCTTGGTCGCCAGGTTGAACAGCTCCTGCTCCGCCAGCTCGATCTGCGCCGAGCCATCCAGCTCCGCCGTCGGGGCGAAGGCGTTGTTGACCATCACCTCGCCGACATCGATCAATTGCCGCCTGATCCACGCGTCATGGATCGCGCGGCCGTAATCCCCCGCGTTGATGATGCCGACCATGGCGGAGAGCAGTTGCGCCAGATACGCGATGCCGCCGACATCGTTCAGCACGCCGGAATGCTCCAGCTCGCCGCGCAGGGTCACCGGGTCGGCGATCTGGTTGCGCTCGCAGCGCACGCGGATCGCGCGGAAAATCGCGCCGTGCACCGGGTCGGCGAAATGCTCGGGTTCCAGGAAGTCGGAGACGCGCTCGAACGCCTTGTTGTTGGCGAGCAGGGCGCCAAGTAGGGCCTGCTCGGCCTCGAGGTTGGCGGGCGGGCTGCGCTGGGATAGTCCCAGCAGGGGGCTGTCGATGGAGTTCATCGGCCAGTGTTTACGCCTGTCGCGTGATTCGGGGCCAGATGATAAGGCTGTGGATAGAAATGTATAATTTGGAGGGAGGTAGATGTTACTTTTTTTGAAAAAAAGTAACCAAAAAAACTTTTGCGTGGTGGCGTGGCAGCTCCGGTGTCCCTTTAACGCCCCCGGCAGGGGCGTTAAAGGGACACCGGAGGTGCCCTGCCCCCACGCAAAAGTTTTTTGCGCGCTTTTTTTCAAAAAAGCGCTCCTTTCTTCCTTCCTTACCTTCCTTTTCCCTTTGAAAGGTCCCCACCATGAACGGCGCCGAAAGCCTGGTTCACACCCTGATCGACAACGGCATCGACACCGTCTTCGCCAATCCCGGCACCAGCGAGATGCATTTCGTCGCCGCTTTGGACCGCATTCCCGGCATACGCTGCGTGCTGTGTTTGGATGAGGGCGTGGTGACCGGCGCGGCGGATGCGTATTACCGCATCGCCGGCAAGCCGGCCGCCACGTTGCTGCATTGCGGCCCGGGCCTGGCGAACGGCCTGGCCAATCTGCACAACGCGATGCGGGCGCGTTCCGGCATCGTCAACATTCCCGGCGACCAGGCGACCTATCATCGCCCGCTGGACGCGCCGCTGACGGCCGACACCGCGGGCTGGGCGCGCCCGGTTTCGGCGTTCCTGCGCTCGGCGGCCAGCGCCGCGCGGGTTGGCGCGGATGCCGCCGCGGCGATCGAGGCGGCGCGGACCTATCCCGGCCAGATCGCGACCCTGATTTTGCCCGCCGACACGGCTTGGGAGGATGGCGGCGCGCCCGCCGCCGCCCAGCCGCCGGCGCCGCCGCCGCCGGTGAACAAAAAGGCGCTGGAAACCGCCGCCGGTCTGCTCCGCCAGGGTGCTTCCACCATGCTGCTGGTGGACGGTTTCGCGCTGCGGGAGCAACCCCTCCTCGACGCCTGGCGCATCACCCAGCACACCGGCGCGCGCCTGCTGGGCCCGGTCTCCCCGGCGCGGGTGGAGCGCGGCCGCGGCCGCGTGCCGCTGATGCGCATCCCCTATCCCGTTGACCAGGCGCTGGAAGCGCTCGCCGGCATCAAAAACCTGGTTCTCGTGGGCGCGGCCGAGCCGGTGGCGTTTTTTGCCTATCCCGGCAAGCCCGGCCATCTCAAGGCGGCAGACTGTAACATCCACGTCCTCTCCCGCCCGGACGAAGACGGCCCCGCCGCGCTGGCGGCGCTGGTGGAGCTTCTGGATGCGCCAAAAATCCCGGCGCCCGACCCTGGCCCGCGCCCCGCGCCGGCCACCGGCGCCGTCGCGCCGGAGAAATTCGCCCGCTCGCTGGCGGCGCTGATGCCCGAAGACGCCATCATCATCGACGAGGCGATTTCCTTCGGCCGCGGTTTTTACCCCTACACATTCGGCGCGCCGCAGCACGACTGGGTGCAGCTGACCGGCGGCGCCATCGGTGACGGCATCCCGATGGCCGTCGGCGCCGCCATCGCCGCGCCGCACCGGCGCGTCATCGCGCTGCAGGCGGACGGCTCCGCCATGTACACGCTCGCCGGCCTGTGGACGCAGGCGCGCGAAAAACTCGACATCACGACCATCATCCTCTCCAACCGCAAATATGCTATATTGCTGCACGAACTCGCCAATGTCGGCGCCAACCCAGGCCGCACCGCGCTCAACATGCTCGACCTTTCCAACCCCGACCTGAACTGGAAGTTGCTCGCCAACGGCATGGGCGTGCCGGCCGCGACGGCGCATAATCTGGACGAGTTGAATGAGCTGCTCGCCGAAAGCGTCGCCACGCCTGGGCCGTTCCTGATCGAGCTGCTGATTTGACCGTCCTCGGCCCGGTCTCCGCGCAAAAATTCGACCCGGAAAAGTTTTTCAACCCAAGCTCCATCGCCTTGTCCGGCACGTCCACGCCGGCGGGGCAAAAACTGCTGGCCAATCTGCGCGAAGGCGGCTTTGCGGGGCCCATCGGCACGGATGAGGAGCCGATCCAGGGCGCCGATGCCGCGGTGATCGCGGATGATGAACCGGATGTCGCGGCGGCGCTGGCGGCGCATGCCGGCCGAGGCGTGCGCGGCGCGGTGGTGGTCTCGCAAGCGCCAAAACTCGCCGCTTTGGCCAAGGCCGCCGGCATCCGCGTGCTCGGCCCGCATAGCTTTGGCCTGATGCTGCCCGGCCTGCGTCTCAACGCCTCCACCCTCGTCATGCCCGCCGCCGGCCGCGTCGCCCTCGTCGGCCAGTCCGCTTCGCTCGCCCGCACCGTGCTCGACTGGGCGATTCCCAACGCCGTCGGCTTCAGCCATGTCATTGGCATCGGCGGCAATACCGATATCGGCTTCGGCCTGGTTCTGGACCACCTGTCGCGCGACCCGGGCACCGGCGCGATCCTGGTGCAGATCGACCGGCTGCGGGACCCGCGCATCTTCCAATCCGCCGCCCGCGCCGCCGCCCGCCAGCGACCGATGGTGGCGCTGGCCCCCGGCGCCCGGCTGCGCGACACCGACGGCACGTCCCATGCGGCGTATGAGGCGGCGTTTTCGCGCGCTGGCATCCTGCTCACCGAAACCCTCGGCGAGTTTTTGGCCGCCGCCGAGACGCTGACGCGCGTGCGCCCGGCGCATGGCGAAACGCTGGCCATTATCAGCAACTCCGTCTCCGCCGGCCGGCTGGCGGCGGACGCGGCGCTCGCCCAGAACATCAAGCTCACCCAGTTTTCGCCGGAAACCGCGCAAATCCTCAGCCTCGCCCTCGGCGGCATCACGGTCCGCAACCCGCTCTGCACCGGCGCCGGCCACCCCACCCGCCTGGCGGAAATCGCCGCCATGCTCTCCTCCGCGCCGGAAGTCGGCGGCATCCTCGCCGTGCACGCGCCCACCGGCAGCGACGACGCCGCCTCCATCGAGGCCCTGATCGCCAGCGCCCACACCGTCAAAATCCCGCTGCTGATCGCCGCCATGGGCGAATCCCGCGGCCTGGTGGACCGCCACCGTCTCTCCCAGGCGGGCCTCGCCAGCTTTGAGACGCCGGAGGCCGCGCTCACCGGCTTCCGGCAGTTGATCCGCAACCGCCAGAACCGCGCCGCGGCACGGGAATTGCCGCCGTCGCGCGTGCTGAACATCGCGCCGGATATCGCGGCGGTCACCGCCCAGATTGCCGCGGCGAAACAGAGCGGCCGGATGCTGCTGGTGCAGGACGAGGCGCTGAAAATTCTCGCGGCGTATCAAATTCCCGTCATCGCCAGCCGGCGGGCCGCCACGCCCGAGGAAGCGGCGATGCAGGCCGCCGCCCTCGGCTTTCCCGTGGTCGTCAAACTCTCGCATCCCGAAATGCCCACCAACCGCATCTCCGGCTCCATCGCGCTGGACCTGCCCGACGGCCGCGCCGTGCGCGCAGCCACGCGCGCCATGCGCGCCCGGCTGGAAGCCAGCGGCGAATTTTTGCCCGGCGCGCATTTTCTGGTGCAGCGCCAGGCGCCGCGCGGGCAGCAATTGCGCATCCGCGTCGCGGACCAGCCGGTGCTGGGGCCGGTGATCGGCTTCGGCGCCGGCGGCGGCGACCCGGAGGATTTTACCGGCCTCGCCGCCGAAATCCCGCCGCTCAACCTCGCCCTCGCGCACGCGCTCATCACCCGCTCCGCCGTGGCGACGCTTCTGCGCGCCCATCGCGGCCAGCCGGCGGCGGATTTTGAGGCCATCGCCGCCACGCTGGTGCGCGTCAGCCAGCTCATCATCGATTTTCCCGAAATTTTGGTCCTCGACCTCGATCCGCTCTTCGCCAACGACAAAGGCGTGATCGCGGCCAGCGCGCGCGTGCTGCTGCGAACCGCGGACCAGCCGCGCCCGCCGCTCCTCATCTCGCCCTACCCGGCGGAACTGACCACCAGCTACGAGGCCAAAGGCCAAAAATTCACATTGCGCCCGATCCGCCCGGAAGACGCGGACGCGCACGCCGCGATGTTCGCGCGGCTGACGCCGGAAGACGTCCGCTTCCGCTTCTTCTCCGCGATGCGCTCGCTGAGCACCGAACAGGTCTCGCGCATGACCGATGTCGATTACGGGCGCGAAATGGCCTTCATCGCCGTCAACGAACAAACCGGGCAAACCGCCGGCGTCTCCCGCCTGGTGCGCAACGACACCGACGGCGCCACCGCCGAATTCGCGATCGTCGTTGAACCCGCCGCCAAAGGCCTCGGCCTGGCAACCGCCCTGATGCGCGCCATCATCGACTGGGGCCGCTCACAAGGCGTCGCCGAAATCAACGGCCAGATCCTGGCGGATAACGCGCCGATGCTCGCCTTCATCAAACGGCTGGGATTCCAAGTCAGCCGCATCCCGCAGGAGCCGGATATCGTCGAAGCAAAACTGGCGCCGTGAGGGAAAAGAAAGAAGCGCTTTTTTGAAAAAAAGCGCGCAAAAAACTTTTGCGTGGGGGCTGAGGCGGCTCCGGTGTCTCTTTGAGCGCCTCCGACGGAGGCGCTCAAAGAGACACCGGAGCCGCCTCAGCCCCCACGCAAAAGTTTTTTTGGTTACTTTTTTTTCAAAAAAAGTAACTTCTTACTTCCTCCCAACCGCCCAGCACGCAAACGCATAATTTCTCGCCACTTCCTTCAGCGAATCAAACCGTCCCGCGGCCCCGCCATGCCCCGCCGTCATGTTGATATGCAGCAGCGCCGGCGCGTCGCCGGTGGAAAAATCCCGTAGCTTGGCGATGAATTTGGCCGGCTCCCAATACGTCACGCGCGGGTCGGAAAGACCGCCGGTCGCCAGCACCGGCGGGTAGTTTTGCGCCGAGATGTTGTCATACGGGGAATACGCCGCGATTGTGTCGTAGGCCTGTTCGTCGTTGAGCGGATTGCCCCATTCCGGCCATTCCGGCGGCGTCAGCGGCAGGGTGGTGTCGGACATCGTGTTCAGCGCGTCCAGAAACGGCACCGCCGCGATGATGCCGGCCCATAGATCGGGGCGCTGGTTCAGCACCGCCCCCATCAGCAGCCCGCCGGCGGAGCCGCCATGCGCGACGATGTTTTTCGGCGCCGCCAGGTTTTCCGCGATCAGATGCTCGGCCACGGCGATGAAATCGCCAAAAGTGTTTTGTTTTTTGGCTCCGCGGCCGTCGAGAAACCAGTTCCAGCCCTTCTCCGTGCCGCCCCGCACATGGGCGATCACGTGAATCCAGCCGCGGTCCACCAGCGAGAAAATATTCGCTGAAAACCCCGGCACCATGGGAATGCCGTACGAGCCGTAGCCATACAGATGCACCGGCGCCGTGCCGTCCGCCGGCGTGTCGCGGCGCTTGAGAACAGTTACAGGAATCATCGCCCCATCATGCGCGCGCGCCGTCAGCCGGCGCGTCTCGTACCGGGACGCATCATGCCCGCTCGGAATCTCCTGCGTCTTCAGAAGCCTCGTTGCCGACGTTGCAATATCATAATCAAACCATTGCCGCGGCGTTGCCGGTGAGGAGCGCACGTAGCGGATCGTGCTGGTGTCATACTCATGGCCTTGCTCAAGCTCCAGCGCGTAGGCCGGTTCGTCCACCGCGATGGAAAAATACGTGCCGTCGCGGCGCGTGATGACCAGCGTGTCGTTCGCCTCCACGCGTTCGCCGTGGATGATGTAATCCTGCAGCACGGAAACGCCGGTGATGTAGCGCCCTGGCCGGTGCGGTACGACGTCGCGCCAATGCGCGCGGCCGGGTGTTGCAACCGGGGTCTGCACAATTTTGAAATCCGTGGCGTCGTCGGCATTGGTATGGATGATGAGATGATCGCGCCGGTCCTCGACGCTGTATTTGATGCCCGGCGTCCGGGGCTCGATGATCACCGGCGCGCCGGTGGGGTTTTCCGCTTGAATGCGCCAGACCTCGCTGGTTTCCTGATTGCCGCACACGATCAGCACCGCGCCGCCGGACCTGGCCGCCTCGACATGCAGAAAAAACCCTTCATCTTGCTCGGCATAAACCAGCGCATCCTCCGCCGTGCCGATTCGTCTCCGGAATATTTTTACCGGCCTTCCGTTATCGTCCCGGAATGTCCAGAACAGGTAATGCCCGCATGGCGAGAACGCGAAATTGCCGGTGGTGGGCGTGATCGGCGGGCCGATTTCCTCATGGCCGGCGATGCGTCTTAGCCTGACGGTGTACACTTCCGATCCCTGGGTGTCCTCGGCATAGCCGAACAGGGTGTGGTCCCGCGCATGGCGGGCGGCGCCGATGCGGTAGTAGGGGTGGTGTTTGGCCTGCGCATCGGCGTCCAGGAGTATGTCTTCCGGGCCGCCGCCGCGCGGTTGGCGGGCGAAGATGGGGTGCTGGGCGCCGGGTTCGTAGCGGCGGTAGTATTGGTAGGCGCCGTCCGGCGCGGGCACCGAGGAATCGTCGGGTTTCAGCCGGGCTTTCAGCTCCTCGAACATGCTGGATTGCAGCTCTTGCGTCCCGGCGAGGATGGCGGCGGTGTAGGCGTTTTCGGCTTGCAGGTGGGTTTTGATATCTTCGCGCAGCACCTCCGGGTCGCGCAGCACTTTTTGCCAATTTTCGTCTTTCATCCAGGCATAGTCATCGGTGCGGACGCGCCCAAGCTGTTCGATGCGTGTGGGGATTTTTGCGGCGGCGGGCGGTGTTGGATTTGCGCTCATACCGCCCGTGTAAGCCCCGCCTCCAGAGCCAACAACCCCCGAGCGGCCAACCTTAGTCAGCGCCAAATCCGAGGTTTGTAGAAGTTTTTTGCGCGCTTTTTTTCAAAAAAGCGCTTCTTACTTCCTTACTTCCCTTCCGGCAGCATGTTTTCCGTTAGGCGTCCGCCCTGCCGCACATGAAGTTCCAAGATCTTATCCGCGGTCTCGAACGAATCCAGCCTGTACCAGACCCCTTCCGGGTAGATGACCGCGCATGGCCCCAGTTCGCAGCGGTCGAGGCAGCCGGCTTGGTTGACGCGCACGCCTTTCAGCCCGAGTTCTTTTACGCGCGCTTTCATGTAGTCGCGGATTTTTTCGGAGCCTTTGCTGGCGCAATCGCCGCGCTCGTGCCCTGGGGGGCGCCGGTTGCCACACACGAAGACGTGCGTTTCGAAGTACAGTTTGGGGTCGTCGCTCAGGCGGGTTCCCATGTCAGCTCCCTGTGATGCTGGATCATCTTAGAGAGCGAATGCGGGCAACAGAAGGGAAGAGGAGCGGTTGCGTCAAAAAAGGACAAGATCTCTTTTTCTGAACGCACCTAGTATTACCTTGCTAATAAAACTTCAAAACTAAGCATTTTTGAAGAACAAAATATCCTAAAGTTGTCAACGTACAAAACTTTAAAACATTAATTGATTGTCCGGACGGACTATGCGTCGAAATTCCCTCATGAATTCAATGGCCGTCTGAACGGCCTCGAATGTCCGGTCGGATTATTTTACCGGATTCCGGCGCCATCGCGAAATTCGCGCACAGGTACCCCCAACTTACTAAAACTTCGCCCGGGTGGGCAAGGCTTGCGGCGCCGTC
>Ga0116231_10011120_pt1 | contig 14037 bp, 14 predicted proteins | sample S1TSphgellanicum_2_FD_89695 | JGI IMG/M metagenome (GOLD analysis project Ga0116231, IMG submission 89695) | Host-associated microbial communities from peat moss isolated from Minnesota, USA - S1T2_Fd - Sphagnum magellanicum MG | ecosystem: Host-associated > Plants > Peat moss > Unclassified... | reverse complement strand
TTTTCTTTTTTATTTGGAAACACTTATAATAAATGTGGTCTTTTCTATTTGGGAACAAAAGGAACCTCTTTTTATTTCTCAAACATTATTTGCCCAAGAAGGATGAAAACCAATTTTTGTTTTGGGAATAATCTTGAATGGCCAACTTTGACCATCAATTATTTATTCATTTTAATTTTTTGTAAGATTGTTTTTCGTGCACATTACTCATATGAATGTGAATTTTTTCCCCCTAAAACATCTATAGGTTAAAATCCTGCACAATTTCACTGAGTCAGATTTTTCAAAATCTAAAGTTTTATATGATTTCTATGCACCTTTGTGAAGGTTGGTCCATATTTTGAAGTGTGACAACTTTGTTCAATTAAATGGGTTCATTGGCCCCCTTGTTTCTCTTACTTAATCTATCCTTCACATGGATGTCTTCTAGCTATTCTAATTTTTTTATTGTCAATGAAGAAGCATATGGCATCTTCATCCAATTCTGCAAAAAACTTACAATTTTGAAATCCACTCAAAACTAAAAGGAATAAATGTTCAATGATGGCAATTTTCCATTTCTCAATCAAAGCTCTTTTTTTTTGAAAATTGAAAGATTCAGCTCAAAGGCCTTTACAACTCTGTTTTAGGTTTTTTTTTTAAATTCTAACATAATCCATGACTTTCACACACATTTGTCAGGGCTGCTTTGACTTTTTTTATTGGGATTGTTTAGGATCAAGTAAGGTTTAAAAGAACCTCCACCTTCTTTTCTGAAAAAACAAATTGGAATTGTCTCTATTCTGATTCTACACAAAAATAAAACCAGGAATCCATGTCCGGGTCTGGTTGTTCAAAAATCTGAATTCCAGTTACAGTTCTGAAAATTAGGTTGTGGTTGCAATCCAACTCTTATTAATTGGGCCAGAAACAGTGGATAATTGTCGGTATATCGCTTTATATTATCCTTCACTTGATTAGCTTGCTATTATTGTTGAGCATAATTCTCCACCCCACTTGAGAGGTCATTAGAAGAGGACGTTTCATGCAAATGCTCCCCACCCCCACCCAACCCTCCCCCCAACTTGACATGAGCTTCCTGGGTCAGCATTTCTTTTAGAACCTATGGCCACACTTCACATGGACCAAAAGAAAAAATTGGGAAAAAAAGAAAAAAAAACTCCTTGCCACACTAATATAAAATTCCAAAACAAAACATTTTCAGCTTTTGAGGCATTTAGGGGTTACATACACCTTGCAAAATCTCTGAGGTGTGAAAAAAAATATTTCTTACCATGCTTAAGATAGATATATTGTGACCTAACAAGAAGGGAATTGGAAATATTTCTTATAGTGCTTAAGATAGATATATTGTGGCCTAACAAGAAGGGAATTGGATAATATTCTCGAGGGAACATAGCAAGTTTTTAGGGTTTTAATTTTTGTTTTAAGTGGCCCTCAACTTTTTGCATGTTAATGGCAAAAATTATTTTGTTACTATTTGTTTTTTTAAGATAGCTGCAACTATAACTATTTCAAGAAAGCTTGTGAGGATGGGTAGGAAGTCTTGTTTGTTTGTGTATTATGTAGAACTAATGGGCACCAAGCTATGGATGGTTGAAGAAGGTGTGACATTGAATGGAGGTTTGAAAAGTACAACGGTGGAAGGTAGGATAAGAAGGAGAATTCAAAAGCAATGTAGGCATGTTTTTTCTTCTTTCATGATCAGTTTTAGGAGATGGTAGGTTTTGCTTGTCGTGATTAGTAGTTGTTGTATTTGATTTCCACTGCACTAGTGACTACACTGTGATAATGCAATGTATCCTTGGTAGGAATAGATTCTATGAGGGGTTGATGTTGAGGATTGATGACAAAAGGGAGGAAGTCCGAGCTATAGAGAAAGGGGCATGTAGAGGATTAGTATGCATTTGGATTGGGTACTATAAATATTTGTTGAGTTTCTCTTTAATCCATGTCATAGGTCAAGTATGTGAATGAACACTAAAAGCTTCAATTAGGGTGTCCTTGGGTTGGGTAGAATGAAAGAAATGACAATAGAAATGGGAAGTTAATAGAGACATATTTGCAGCCCATATTTGCACAAAAATCTATTTATCCTGACTGGTTCTTAGTTAATTTGGTATATGTCACTCATACTTGGGTTTGGACATTGAGTTCAAGAGTTTTTGAAATTAGGGTTTATTAAACAAATAACTTAATGTTTTTCTTTACATTGTTGCATTTGTAGGAGATGGGTTACTAACTCACATGGACTGATTGAACATTGAGGGTTCTGACCTTAAATTATACTTCACTAGATTTTTTACTTTTAATGTATGGTTCTGTACATGGCCCAAATTGTTTGTTACCATCATGACAAGTTAGGGAAAGATCACCATGTCTGTACCAGTTGGCAATTGACACATAAAACATTGAATTTTGTTCTGACAGTTTAGTAGCACCAATGGAATTTCTAGTAGCATCGGGTTTGTAGTCTCAAGAATGCAAATTTTTTGGAATTAATGGTGTTTTAAATTTCCAAAAGTTGTTGATGCACCCTTAAGCTCCCTGATAGACTCAACTACGAGTCCAATGTGAAAACAATAGAAGGATAAAGAGTTGGGGTATGCTCCCTGGCTTATAGCACTTTGGGGGTAGAGGGGTGTGTTGGAGCTTCAGGATGGGGACTAAGACAAATGACAAGCAGGTCAATTATTCACACAAACTTGCATAAACCAAACAAAAAGTTGGTTAGTGCATAGTTGGAGCACTTTTGGTGCACGGATAAACCATGAACAAACACAGATTCACGAGACTCACCATGGCCCAGACTTGGGGAAGCCGTCACCTTTCCCCTTATAATATTTTTTATGCTTGGCCACGGGGCTTGCACCCAAATGTCATTTTGTCTTGGGACTCCCAAGTTGGGAGCCCCAAAATTCCCTAAATTGGGACTTTTATGACTTTGGGGGCCCATAACTTCTTGTGCACACCTTTGATTAAGATGAAATTTAAAGCAAAGTTGTAGCCCTCATCAAGAGCTTTCTAAAAATATATGACACTTTACCTTCACGCAATTAAATCAAGGCGATTGTCCACTTTTAGTGGTCGGAAGTCAAATTGGCAATTTGACTTTCGACCCTTCTTTTGGCCATAACTTATGTTTCAAGTATCCAAATGGGTCATGTGAACCCATTTTACACATATGAATTTTAAGAGATTTCCAATGATATAAATAACTTTTCAATCCATTGAGTTTTGACCCCTTGAAATCACCCTCTGAAAATTCAGGAGTCCATCGGGACTTCAATTCCCAAAGTGGGAGTTCACTTGGGAACGTGGGAGTTCATACTCTCACATTCTCTTACATTCCTAGGAGCATGAAATGTGACTCCCAGGCTTCACTTTTGGCCTGCACATTTGCAAGCCCTTGCCTTGGTCGCAAGCCCAAGGTTAGGGTTACGACAGTTGTGTTTCTATTATGATTTATTCCTACATAAGAGAATTTTCTTTTTATAACCTTTTTTTTGTATAAGAGAAGTTTATTTTATGACATCATTTAAATTCATATGTAGTTAGAATATGACAGTGATAAGATATTATGTCATCATGTACTAGTCATGAAATTGAGATAGATGATGTTACATAAAAAATTCATGAACAAAATTTAATTGTGAAGTTTGATTATTTAAGAAAGTAAGTTGGATTTCAAATAAGAGTCGTAATTATATGTTTATTGGGATTTGGCATATTGGTACTTATGGGAATAAATCCTCATGAAGCTCAAATCGGGGATGTTGCAATAGAGATAGCTCATAATGGTTTCTACACATGCACTTAGGTTTGGGTAAAAATAAAAAAGGGACCAAGGGGATGGGAATCAATCTCAAAGCTATAGAGGCAATATCACTACACCTCGTACCTTGTGTAGAGTGTCATCTTCAATTCTTGAAAGGCAGAATACTACACCTATAATAGGAAACATTTAGATTCCCCAACTTTTTGCTTCACCTAACCACTTTGTTAGATTCTACATACCTAATGTAAAAGACTTGTTTCAAACTAAAGATCATGTTCTTAGGGTGGAGCACATTGGATCAAAATCTCACATCATAAGTTGGAAAATATGGCGGGATTCAAAGCAAAGGTGGTAGTATTAATTGGAGTCCAGAAATCAGCAAATTTTTTCCATCCTACCATCTGATGTCATGCCTTTAAGACTAATAAGAGAGGAATATCAGTTTGAATTTTTGGGCTAATGCTTAGGATGGTAGATAACAATTATTTGGAGTGAGGGTTATCCGATGAATTACACAATTCAGTCTGGCATCTTAGAATTTGATGAAGCAGGATTTTCATGGGAACCCCAAGCAAGTTCAATGATTTTAAAAATTTTAAGGTTCTCATCTCTAGAATGATTGGTTTTGACCCCTCTGAAGCAAAAGTGGGGATCATTGCCATCACCATTATTTCATGTTGGTTTCTTTTCCAAAGCAACAATGTGGTTGAAGACTAAGGCAAGGTTTGATAGATGAAAGTGGGTCATCATATAATCCAATGACTACCATTTTTATTTCACAAGTCCTTGGCCATTTAACTCAACTTAAAAGTATAAGGATAAAAAGGGAGATGAATGTGTTTGTTTTTCAAATTAGAGACATTTTGATACCTGCAGACACATATTTGAAGGGATGTTGTGTAACAATTTTACTATCGTGAGTTTGGCAAACTAGGTTGGAAATATTCAAGGGACATTGACACTAGGTATAACATCAAGGTAGATGGCAATAGAATGTGGGCATTCATTGTAAAAGAAAAATGGAAAAGATAGTAGAGCCATTGGATTTACAGTAGATTACATTGCAATTTTAAATTAAAGTTGGAACTTGCAAAATGACTAGCCCACAAGGTATGGATGAATTATTCTTGGGCCAAACCATGAAGATGTTAATGACTAGGCAAAAAAATTTACAATGGCTGCGGAAGTGCAAGATTTGAATGTAGACAAACTCTTCAAAATTGCAAAGTTGAATTTAAGAGGGTGGGCTAAGGAATGGTTTAGGAGGTTGCACCTAGTACTAACTGATTGGATTGAACTATAGACTCTAATACTACAAAAATATGGGGATGTTGATGCCAATGACATTAGAATGAAATTTGATGCCATCAAATAAGAACCTAAGGAAAGGGTTCAAAAATATTTTGAATGTTTTGATAAGCTCTTTTAGAAGGGCAAGATACAGGATGTTGAATAGAAACGAAGATTTCTAGCCAAATTAAAGCCAGAAATTTGGAAGTTGTGTGTGGTAAAATTTTTTACAGATATTGAAGAATTGGTAGGAGCTATAATAAAATTAGAAAGAATGTTGGGAGTTTGGAGAAACACCATATGAGCCTCTAAAGGAAGAACAAGAAGAAGGAATTTCAGAGACCATGATGGAAAAGTAGGTCACTGCTTTGAACAACACATTCATCAATTTCTTTAGGGGGAATGTGCCCAATCTTGATACACCATCTTCTTCCACTATGTTTGAAGGATGCCAATTCTACAAGGGAGGAAACCATTTAGCCACCACATGTTTGAAATTAAATGAGCCACAACCAAAATGTGCCAAATGTGACATGTTTCATAAGACAAAAAATTGTGAAATTAAATGTTCTTTGTGTTCAAGGTTAGGTCATTCAGAGGATAGGTGTTGGAAGGAACCTAAAAATGGGAAGTCCAATTCTAAAACATTTTTTTTTTTTGGAGGTGTTACTAAATGATGAAGGGGCAACCATGCAACAACTTAACAAGCTATGTAAAAATGAGAATGTCTTTTCTTACACTCAAGTACTTAGAAAGAGGATGCTTGTTGAGGTGGCACTAGGTGGAATTGTGCAAACTTTTGAAGTTGCAAGAGAAGGGACAATAAAAAATAAGGAGACCTCAATCAGATTTCAGATTCTTTCCCATTTCATTAAAAGGAAGATTTCCCTTTCACTTATGTAGACAATTCTTATGATACTAGGGGAATTAGAACACCTTGAAAGTTTAATAAAATTCGCTAGATGAAAAAAAAATTCAAAAACAACGGATAATATCCATGGTTTCAACATCTCTAACAATTAGGAAGATTTATATCAACAACACACTTTGGAACAAGACTCTCCATCTATTCATAGATATAAACAATTATGTGGTTGAGGGAATAATAGATATCGAAGCATCCATGTCCATCATGGCTACTACAGTAGTTAGAAAATTCAACATAATGCATTTGGTCACCGGATTTAAAACCTACAAAATTGCATTTGGAATCGTTACACAAGCTATGGGGAAAATTGACGAAGTACTTGTTAAGGTTGCATGTGTACAATGTACCATGACCTTTAAGGTGGTAAACATTGACAATTATGACACATTATTTGGATTGGATTTCTTGATAAAAATTGGTGCAATTATGGATGTGGAACGAGGGTTGATCCAAATGAAGCATGGTCCAGGAGCCAATGTGGAGGTATTACCATTAACTATGGTGAATATGAGTTCAAAAGTTGTGATTCATGATGTCATTGCTACCTTGGAGAACATACAGATCATTGGTGACTCTTATATGATTATTAGGATTTCGTATCAGTACAATTCCATCATACCCAAAGGAGTGGATGTCCATGTTTTAGATTCGAACATTGATACAAATAATAATGAAAATTGTGATGAAGGGTCTCACCAGGTTGAATAGATTGGTGATGATAATGAGTTTTGGGGTATTGAATTTGAAAATCTGGTCTTGTTAGAAGGACCATAGCAGATCCTGCAACTGATACTATAGGAACAGGTCGATGGGTTTATGGAAGAATAAATAACATATGCAGATGACTATGTCAATTGGCTTAAATGGGTTTTTGATGCATAAAGAAGAAGACAAACCACGTTTGAGTCTATAAGTTGTGAAGAAATTATAGTATTGCTACAAGTTCATGAAGTAGAAGGTGGTGATTCAACAAAAACTCCAACAAGAAGTTAACATCATCTAACGGTGATGAGATAAACATAAGATGGAAGGAAAATTGTTAGGAGATCCAGGTAGATCTTAACTTGGATAAGGATAAAAAATAATAGCTATCGAAGGTCCTAGAGTGTTACCAAGATGTTTTTGTTTGGAACAAAGGGGAATTTGGTTGTTGCACCATTAAAGAACATGTTGTGGATAAACAAGGGTTCCCACCTTACAAGGTATCTCTTGGTTGATTATCCTACTAGGAGGAGGCAGAAGTAAAAAAACAAATTGATGTTTTCGTAGATTTAGGAAAGAAGAAACCTAGTAACTTTGAGTAAGCATGTGGCGTCACTATGCTAATAAAAAAAGATGGGAGTAGGCATTTCTATGGAGATTATTGACCATTCAACATGCAAACCTATTGGGACTTGTTTCTAATGCCACGTGTTGACGATGTGATTACACAACTAGGAAAATCTTTTTGGTTTACTACATTGGACTTATAGTCTGGTTTCTAGCAAATTTAGATGGCACCTGAACATATACAAAATACAACCTTGATCAATAAAACTAGATTGTATGACTGGGCGGTCATGCCGTTTGGTCTTCAAAATGCAACCATCACTTTTACCATGATAATGTTAGAAGTCTTTAAAGAGTCGAGAGATAAATTCTTGAAAGTATTTGTTGATAATCTCAATGTGCACAACGAGAGTTGGGAGGAACATCTTCAACATTTGGATGTTGTGTTTTTCAAACTTCGGGAAATGAATTTGAGGTTAAACTCAAGTAAATGTTGTTTTGCTACAAAATGTCGCAACCCCACTTTGAGGGAATTGTGAGGTCGCCACTCACACTCCCGAAAATGGGACTTGGGAGTCCTCCAGGACTCTCGAAAAGTCAAAACGTGATTGCAGGGGTCAAACACCTTGCATCAAAGCGTTTTTTATACCGTTGGAAAGGTCTCAAAGTGTAGATGTTCAAAATGGCCTCCCACGAGCCATTTGGACATATGCAGCACAAGTTATGGTCGAAAGAAGGGTCGAGAGTCAAACTAGCAGTTTGACTCCCAACCACTAAAAGTCAAGAATCGACCCGATCCTGGTGTGTGCAGGTGGAGTGCGACACATTGTTGGAAATCTCTCAAGGAAAGCTACAAGTTTACTTCAGACCTCATCCGAATCAGGGGTCGGGGCGAAAAGTTATGAAAGCCCAAAGTCCCGGGAGTCCAAACCGCGATAGTTTCGAGACTCCACTTTGGGAGTCCTGGGAAAAAGTGCCATTTGGATGCAAGTGCGGCAGTGAGATGCAGAGAATATTATATGGGGGAAGGTGGTGGCTACCCCCGAGTCCGGGCCGTGCTGAGTCAAGTGAGTCCAAGGTTGCCCGTGGCTTGTCCTAACACCAAAGTGTTCCAAATGAGTACTAACCAACTTGATGGTTGGTTTTGGATGTAGGATCGAGTAACTAAATAGCTTGTCCCTTTTCCTAGTCTAATCCCGGAGCTTTTAGCACGCCCCCTCTTACCCCCTTTTAGTGTTGGAAGCTAAGAGCGTGCCCCGAGTCCCCCGCATTTCTGCAACTTGAGTGACTTAGCCCCAACTTGGGGCTAATTAGGGACTTGGGAGTGCGTCACAAAAAGTATCACTTTTTCAAGCCATGTGGTTAGTAATGAAGGCACCAAACCGAACCTTGGTAAAATTGATATAATTTTACACTTCCTAGAACCAAGGATGGTCACCAACATTAGGCCTTTTTTGGGCCTAACATGATATTATTGGAATTATGTTCAAGGTTATTCACGATTGTTTGCTCCATTGTTTGAGTTGACAAAAAAGGACATGGACTTTATATGGGATTTGGGTTGTCAACAAGCATTTAATTGTTTGGAAAGTAGCACTTGTTGATTTGCCTATGTTTATATGGCCTAATTTCAAAAAACGGTTTTGCTTTGATGTTGATTGATCACCAAAAGGTGTTGGAGCCATCTTGTCGCAAAGAATGGGCAAGCTTGAAAAGGTGGTGGCTTATGCCAACAAAAGTTTAACGATAGCACAGAAGAAGTTCCACCTCATGGAAGGGGAATACTACACATTAATTTGGGGCATTATGCATTTTAGATAATACCTGCATAAGAACCATTTTATTTTTAAAACAGACCACAAGCCACTTGAATGGTTGGTGATAGTGTCGTATGCACATGGCGGGGGAGGTAGGTGGATTAATATGCTACAAGATTTCAATTTCAAGATATTGCACCGACCATGATTTAAACATACAAATGTTGATGCCTCAAGTAGAAATCCAGTGGGTCTAACCATGGATGATGATGACTTTAGTGAGGAGATCTAGGACATTGGGAATGTACAAGGTGACATGCTTAAAGTAGAAGATAAGATCTTTTCTATTTAGATTGGCAAAGGTTCAAAATGGCTTAGTTTCAAGAAACAAGTAAAAAAAATTTCACATCATAAATGTTGTTTTGGCATCAACCACTGGCATTATTCAAGGGATCGTCAACTTTATATGTTTGATGTTGTACTGGAGGTAAATTAGGACAAGGAGTTTACCTCGAATATGGAAGAGATTAAAGCGACATACATTGAAGGAAGTGAGATTTTGAGGACTACTGATGGGAAACAAGCAAAAAAGGAAGTTACCTCAATATTATGACAAATAACAACAACTGGAGCTAATGTTGGCAACTCAAGAATTACTTGAATTTGATGACCACGACTTTGGTTCATATAGATTTTGATGAAGAGGAAAGATGTTGGATGGATGTGAAGGACATTAACATTTGGAAGGACATAACTTGCATGAAATTGTTATACGAAGGCATACTACCGGACATAATTGATCTTGAGGAAAGCAAGAGAGCAAGGAAAAGAATAAATTATCATTGGTAGGATCAAAAGCTTTACTTCAAGGGGTTGTTTGTGCCCAAACCAGAGGAAAGAATGGCACTAATAATCCAAATGCATGAAGATTTGGGGCATTTTGGAAAATAAAGGACCTTGGCTAAAATTTGTAGGCGATACTTTTGGCATAGTAGGATTGAGGATGTCAAAACAGTTATGAGGATGTACAAACAATGCCAAATGGTGAAAAAAATGGGTAACATTCCTTCTGAGGATGAAGAGTTGAAAAGTATACATGTTTGTGAACTATTTTATAGGGTTGCTATGGATATGGACCATTATTTGAAACCAAGTTAAGAAACAAATATATTATGGTTGTTAGTGATCATTACTCAAAATGGTGCGAAGCAAAAGCTGTTATTGACCATGGTGTTAAGACAGCAGCCAAATTTCTGGAGGATGATGTAACATGTAGATATATAATTCCCAAGTTTGTGCTAACTTATAATGGAGGGGAATGGGCAATAGAATTTGATGTTATGTGTAAAGACTATGGTATCCACCATCAACACATAGCATCCCAATGGCCATAGTGTAATGGGATGGCTCAACGTTTGATCAAAATTATTAAAGATGGCATCACCGTTCTTTCTATAACACTAGAAAATGTGGATTGTTGTGATGAACAATTGGCGAAAGTCATGTTTGGATATAGATGAAAAATTAAGGCCAGCACCAATTTTTTTCCCTTCATGATAATGACTAGGCGTACACTACATCTTAAGGTTAACAACTACCTACATTATTGATGCAAAAACTATTGTAGAACAATTCCTCCAAAAGATGAAATTGATAGCAAACATCCATGAAAATGTTCTACTCAATGTGGAACAAGCACAAAAGAAGCAAAAGAAAACCTATGTTACAAAAAAAGGGAAGCAAACATTTGAAAGATTGGTTGCTAGACTAACAATGGTTGAAATGAAAAAACTAGGGAAGAAGAAAACTTTAACTTCGAGTTGGGAAGGTCCATACCAAGTTGTTGGACATGTAGATGGGAATGGTAATGTAGATTTTGAAGAGGGCAACAAGTTATGCATTATTAAAGATGGTGATGGGCATCAATGGGAAAGATCATGCAAGGATTTACAGATTTATCATGTTTTACAAGATTGAAAAAAACTAAGGGACTGAGCTTTTTAAGGAAGGGAGGGGCTACATATGTGACCCGACAAGAAGGGAATTGGACAATATTTTCATGTGAACATAACAAGTTTTTAGGGTTTCAATTTTTGTTTTCAGTGGCCCTCAACTTTTTGCATGTTAACAACAAAAATTATTCTATTATTGTTTGTTTCTCTAAGATAGTTGTAGTTATAACTATTTCAAAAAAGCTTGTGAAGATGGGTAGGAAATCTTGTTTGTTTCTGTATTATGTAAAATTGATTGGCATCAAACTATGGATGGTTAAAAAAGGTGTGACATTGAATGGAGGCTTGGAGAGTAGGATGGCGAAAAACAATATAAGAAGGATGATTCGAAAGCAATGCAGGCATGTTTTTTTTTCTTTCATGATTAGTTTCAAGAGATGGTAGGTTTTACTTGTCGTGATTAATAGTTGTTATATTTGACCTCCATTGCACTAGTGACTACACTGTGGCAATGCAATGTATCCTTGGTAGGAATAGATTCTATGAGGGGTTGATGTTGAGGATTGATGACAAAAGGGAGGAAGTTTGAGCTATAGAGAAAGGGGCATGTAGAGGATTAGTATGCATTTGGATTGGGTACTATAGATATTTGCTAAATTTCTTTTTAATCCATGTCGTAGGTCAGGTATATGAGTGAACAATAAAAGCTTCAGTTCGGGTGTCCTTGGGTTGGGCAAAATGAGAAAAATGACAACAGAAGTGGGAAGTTAATAGAAACATATTTGCAGCCCATATCTGCACAAAAATCTATCTATCTTGACTAGTTCTTAGTCAACTTGGTATATGTCACTCATACTTGGGTTCGGACACTGAATTCACGAGTCTTTGAAATTAGGGTTTATCAGACAAGGAACTTAATGTTTCTTTGCATTGTTGCATTTGTTGGAAATGAGTTAACAACTCACATGGATTGATCGAACACTAAGGGTTCTAACTTCAAGCTATACCTCAATAGATTTTTGACTTTTAATGTATGTTTCTATACATGGTCCAAATTGTTTGTTGCCATCATGACAAGTTAGGGAAAGGTCACAATGTGTGTACTAGTTGGCAATTGACACATAGAACATTGAATTTTGTTCTGATAGTTTAGTAGCACCAATGGAATTTTTGGTAGCACTGGGTTTGTAGTCTCAGCAATGTAATTTTTTGGAATTAATGGTGTTTTAGATTTCCAAGAATTGTGTTTCTACTATGAGTTACTCCTGCACAAGAGATTCTTCTTTCCACACCTTTCTTTTTGGTTACAATATCTTTTACTTTGAAGTGGCTGCAATTCGAGCATGCTGCTGCCTAGTGTATTCCCACACAGCAATAGCTCCACTGACATGGACATTGAGAGACCTTATTACACGTAGCTGCAGGATCTCCATGCAGGCATCAAGCACCTAGATAAGGTTGACTGGAATGCCTTCTTTCTCCCGTCCAAGAACCAAGACATGCAAATCAATGGCAGTTACCATTGGACATAACATTTTCATCCGGATTCTGCCTCTGTCAACACACTGGGGCCTAATGAATCCTTAAGCTGAATTTTAGGACCAGCATTGGGCGTTTAATAAAAACGGGAATAGACCACCCCTGATTATCAGCCTGATTATCAGGGCAGTGTTCTTCTGGTTCATAACCATGGTTCTCAAAAACCCGACAGACCCAATTCCTCATATATCACCAGGGTTCTCCTAAAATTTGAGAAAAATCAAGTGTGCCTGTACAACCACTGGTTCGTTACCTGTTCTTTTAAGAAAACTGCCAGTTCTTTGCAGTTTTTGAAAGAATCAGACCCAGCAGTTCTTTGATTCTGATTTTCCTTTTCCCCCAAAAAGAACCTGGAACTGGCAGTTTTCTGATTCAGAAGGATTTAAAATACCAGAACCCAGTGGTTATTAAGGAAATCGATACCCACCCAACACTGCCTAGAACACTAGGACCCTATGACACCTTTGCTAACCCCTGATCCAAAGCCAGGAACACAAGATCCATGACTGCTCCCACAGAAGAAAAGTTGACCAGCTCAACTTTGTGGTCGTCGACACTACCCACCCACGTGGGTGGGAGAGAGAGAGAGAAAGAAGAAGAGTAACGGACCACTTTTTTGGGAAATGAGAACTCATCAATAGAGAAACTGTTTGCAGTTTTTCCAGCCCAATGAGAAAGAACCCATCCTTTTTCTGTTGCTCCAAAAATTCGGCAGCGCCGCCTCAGAAACCTCAACAATTGGGACCCAGCGCTCAGCAGTCACACTGTCACAAGAAAAGACAGCAAAAGAAAATTTAAGGCGTAAAAGTAATTACTCCATAGCTCGAAGCCCAAAGAGAGAAACAGAAATCAATTCTTGTGTCGAGAACCAGCTCTATTACAATGGCCTCAACTGCAATCACGTGATTTGCACTAGGTAACTGGTGGCAAGAGCTTGAGCCAATTATGGGACATAACCAGCACCATTTACATCCATAACCCATTCAGCAGGTGGATGGGAACCACTTTTCATCCATACACAATGACTATGGATCACTTTTCATCCACACAAAAGAGACACATGCAGCATAAATAGGTATGCGATATAATATGGGTGAGGATGGCTAATCAGGAAGAGACACATGGGCACCCTAAAGCTGGTTATGAGAAAGGCAACCTGACTAGAACTGGCTATCCTCAATGATGCTTGCATCACCCACAACAAGGCTTGCTGTCTCGAACACTGCCAAGAAAAGATTTCCCATGTTCAGAAAACTCTAGAGTTCAAAAAAGTTCAATACAAAATTCCAATAAGCTGGACCTTGAGATCTGGATTGCGTTGGGTGGTTATTAGAAATAGGAACAAACCAGTGTTGGGAGGTTCTCACTTTTTGGAACCTGGAACCAAAGGATAAGGGTATGGTATATATATATATATATACCCTTGACCGATGGTTCGAAAAATCAAAGAACTGGTTCTGACCCTTCACCAATGGTTCTAAAAAATCATATAACTGGTTTTGACCCTTAACCAGGGCTCTAAAA
>Ga0116231_10011119_pt1 | contig 14037 bp, 15 predicted proteins | sample S1TSphgellanicum_2_FD_89695 | JGI IMG/M metagenome (GOLD analysis project Ga0116231, IMG submission 89695) | Host-associated microbial communities from peat moss isolated from Minnesota, USA - S1T2_Fd - Sphagnum magellanicum MG | ecosystem: Host-associated > Plants > Peat moss > Unclassified... | reverse complement strand
TTCAAACTAACTCAAACCCACATTATACTAGACTGAACTCACACCCCAGTTTACAAGATTGAGGTTCCTCAATCAAGTTGACATCACTATTTTATTTTATTTTATTTTTCCAATTTTCTTTATATTGAAAATTTTATGTTTTTTCAAAAACTTTAGCAAATTTAGTCAAATTTTACACTAGAAAAAAAATATTTTGTTAAAAAAATGATAAAACTTAGTGAAATTTAAAAACCATTGATTCACATAATTAATTCAAATTCTTATCTTTTCAACCTATCTCCCATTTCACACTTTATAAAACAAGTTCCCACAATGCCTCTATCCCAAGTTTGGGACAAAACCAACAAATAAGACACCCATCATAGATGCCATGAATTTTTATTTATTTATTTATTTGAATTTCTCTTTTTTTTTTCCATCAGTTGTCCAATGTAGCAATCATCCCAAAACAGATTTAGCATTAATTGATGACACATTTGTGAAAAAAGTTGTAGAAAGTTAAATTGATGTTGTGTCAATATTGCGATGTAGCCAAAGTGACAATCAACCAAAAAACATTTAGCCAAATTTATATTTTTAAAAAAAGAGTAACACTTATAATATTCTTAGCCACCCACTAGAACTTATCATAAAAAATCGGCAGTTTGGATTTTATTTTATTTTATTTTATTGAAATCTGGGAAATTTGGGTCATCTTCTCCATGAAAAAATTCCTGTGTATGAGTTGAAACTGTACTTTTCAGCTCAAAATTTGGTGAAAACTCGCTAGTAAACAAATTGTGAAAAACTAATGAAAAAACTGCCCTTTAAATAAAAGCTGTATTTGAAATGTGGTAAAAAAAATTCCCAAATTTTTTTTTTCCTCAAAAATTTGGCCAACATTTTCTTAGGAAGCAAGGAATTTGTGACATAATAATATTCCCTTTTAATTTTTGAGGATCAAAATTTGGCTAAAAATTCACCACCCAAAAATCCATGACCACAACCACACCTGGGAGCTCCTCAACTAACAACTGGCATTCATCCTTATGCAAATCAATTAGCTCTAATACTAAGTCTCTATGACACACATTCTTTGTTAGCAATTGAAACATGATACTAAAAGGCTCAAATGTGCACCTATTTATCCCAAAGCAATCCCGAGCTTAATGTCCAATTGTTACATCATACCCCTTACTTGATGAATCATTTTGCTCATGCAACAAACACTCATCCTTTTCCCAAGTTGACATCACATGAATTGCCATGTAGCTAGCCATGAAGCCTCTTCCATCTTACAATTGTTAATCTTTGTTGCGCACTAAAATTGGTGCAACTTGTTCAACAAACCAGCTTCTTTTTCCATGGATTGTTCAAATGGTTGAAAGTTATGGACTTGTTAATGACCATTTGATTATGGGAATGTAAAAGATGAGAAATGCTTTTCAAGTCTGAGTTCCACAAAGTGTAAGCTTACAAATAAGTTGACGACCCATTTGGATATTAATTGTTAAGATGTTTGCACAAAAGTTTTTCATGTTGAATTTATTTTTGACATTTTCTATAGCAATAAGTGCCTACAACATGAGTGTTACAAAGGATCAATTTGAATAAACGCATGATAGTTCTACCACTAGCAAGTTGAGCTCCATATCCTAACCCTTTTCCCTTGGGAGTCAATATAGCCATATTCTAATTGATTGCCAATTTTTCAACATGGAATTTGCATGTGGTTGTTGCCCTCCAAATTGTAGCACTCAAAATAAAAACCAAATAGCATGTTTTCAGTTGTGTCTCTAAACCTAAACCTACATAGCCACATCATCATCACCACGGGAAATTGGGTGCTACTTATTTTGTGGGTCATACTTGTGTGGATTGGCCAAAAAGAGACACTTTGTGACACTTCACATATTTGGTTTAAAAGTGAAAAAAAAAACCCTAGCTAGTTCAAAGGGTTCCAAATTATTCTCAATCAGAATTTGTTAAATCTTGTCCATTGAAAGTACAATAACCAAATCACGGCATTCTCTCCCCAAAAGTGGAGACTAGGAGGCCAAAACAGATGGTTCACCCTATTGGGCTTGTCCGAATTCCTCATAGCACTTCATCGAGCACAATGGCCTGTACCTGACATGTTTAGTAATATGAAATCGTAATGTTTCTTCAACCAAAGAACAGAACATTAAAAAAATGAAAAAAAAATAGACATGAGTGATATATTTCACTATTACAAAATGTGGGTGCAATTCATTAATCCTTGTTCACTAAACCAATGAATTCATTATTTTTTTACTGGTCCCTGTTCACTATAACCAGTGCATTCATTCAAAATTTATAAATCGTGCATTCACTCAACTCAAAATCCAGTGAAATCACGTAGTGTACAGGGACACCATTTAAAAATCTAGTGAAATCACTTAGTGTACAGGGACACCATTTGTTGTAGTGTTTGTTCCCGAGATGTGTATTGGGAACTGTTGAAACTTTCCATTCTTGGATGACTCAGAAACTGAACCTACAAAGAACAATGGATAAAGAAGAGATCGATGTGTGTTGGGAGAAGAAAGTGTGGAACTCATGTGAACAGGATCGAGAACTGTAGAGCATGGAAGGAATGAGGACAAATCAATTGCACTTTTCAAGAACAAGTTAAGAACTCAAGTTAAACAACTGATCAAAACAAATCATTGAGAGCGCATAGGAAGTTACTGTGAATAATTGAGGCATGTGAGAACATAACCAAATGGCAGGGTAGTGCCAAGCGAGCTTGCTTGAGGGGTTATTTATTGGACACAAAAGAGGATGAGTTATGAGGTTCAGCCAACGAGCAACCAAGAACATGCAAAAAATTGTGTTCTGGAAGCATGAAAATATTAGAAGGAATCAAAATATGTAATATAGCGTTGGAATTCTTGTCCAATAGTATGCTGCCCACATCAGCAAGACGCTCATTACAATCAGGAATGAATGATAACAGGCATGGGAAACGGGATCAGAATCTCTGTTTGCAGTACGGACAGAATCTCCGTTAGGGTTAGAAGCCCAAGAAACGCGCGCAAGAGAGAGAGAGTTTATCATCGTCGTCGCAGGAAGCGAGCGCGCAAGAGAGAGAGACAGAGGGAGAATAGGAGGAGGAGAATCGCCTATAGCGAGAGAGAGAGAGAGGACGAATTCCTGACTCCGCCACATATATTTTTTGAGAAAATTTTGTTTGTTGAATTTAGTTCTGAGCGATTCAATTTTCATCGCTCAAAAGAAGCAAGAGAAGAGAAGAGGAGAGAGAAGAGGAGAGAAGAGAAGAGGCATGGCAGGAATGGGAGGACCGGTGTCGCAAGACTGGGATCCAGTGGTAGTAAGAAAGAAGGTGCCAAACGCAGCGGCCAAGAAGGACGAAAAGGCTGTGAACGAAGCTCGCCGTAGCGGCGGTCCTATCGAAACTATCAAGAAATGTAAAAAATTCTTGTCACTTCTTTTGAAGTCATCTCACAACTCTAGCAGTCAAGCATTGACCCAATTGCCAGAGCTGTGAGAGCTGTGAATTCAAAGTGTGACATCTGTCCTTTTTTATTTTCTTTATGAGAACATGTGTTCTTAGAGTTCCTAACATGATTAACTATGCATTTTCAACGCACTTGGAGCTCTCCAATGGAAAGCAAGTGTTTCCCTGCAGCAAGAAACAAAGCCCTATGTCAGTGGCTTTCCATTATGCTGTTGTGATCATAGTACGCAAAGACCTATGTCAGCGGCTTTCCATTAGGCTGCTTTGATCATAGCACACCGTGTGTAACTGTGATTACAGTAGCCTAATGGAAAGAGACCCTATGTCCTGTTATGTCGGGGCCCCTAATGTCGGCTGAAAATTTCATTTACTTCTATGAATACCAAACTGTAGCTGACTCTGTGAGTGTGTGTGTGTGTGTGTGTGGACATGGTGGGTTTTTCAGAATGTCTGTGATACTAGCAGAACCTACCCAAACTTATTGCCCACAAACACAAGTGTCTATCATAGTGTTGTTCTCTGATAATCTGAGATTTTTTAAACCTGGATTTTGTGGGGTTTTTTGTTCAGTCAATGCAGGATCAAACAAGGCTGCTACCAGTGCAACGGGATTGAACACAAAAAAGCTTGATGATGAGACAGAAGTCCTTGCACGTAGGTCTTTTCATCCTACATCATGTGGTTGTCCTCCTTTTATTGACAAATGTTCCTAGTCATAAGAGAATGTCATAGAATCCTTTTTTTGGCTGCTGAATGATGACAGAGTGAGTGGTCCGTGTGAGCCTGTTATGCATAAATCCATCACATGGCTGGCATTGATCAGGATCTGAGATAAGGTGGTTTGAACCTCTGAAGTAACCTTCTAGGTTCTCATGCATAACATGTCTGTATAAGCCCCAAACCTAGTGTGGTCACAGGATGCTGATGTGGCTGTGATGTCACAGATGAGCGAGTCTCTGCAGATCTAAAGAAGAATATTATGCAGGCACGCCTTGAGAAGAAACTGACACAAGCACAACTTGCACAGGTAGTACCAATTGCCTTCATACCATATAGTGTGGTGGCATGTTAGGTACAGTAATCTGTGTTGATTACTGCCACTTGATTTTCTCATCCACTTTAGCTCACTTCATAGTAGGGGAGGGTGCTTAAAGTTTCTCTTTTTGGATTTTGTATGGCAGCAAATTAACGAGAAGCCACAGGTCATTCAAGAATACGAAGCAGGGAAAGCAATTCCAAACAACCAAATCATCACAAAACTAGAACGTGTCCTTGGTGTTAAGCTGAGGGGTGGCAAGAAGTGAGTGTTCTGTGTACAGATAGAAGGTTACATATGCAGCAACCGGTCAAATCTTTAATCTGCCCTCAGCAGTGTGCTGGCTGATAATTGGGCTTATTTTCTGGTGATGTTGTAGTATGCAAGAAAATAAGGGGTTAGGAGCCAAGGTGGGCTCTTGGGTTTGTTTTTGAAGTCTGAAAGAGCAAGAGATATGTGACCATGTGAGTTGTGTGAGTGTAGTCTCTTAATTATAGATTTGTGAATTCTCGTAGGTCCTTATTTGTGATGAGAAGGAAGTTTTTATGCATGGTTTTTAGATGTGGCAAGAACTCATGGAGCTGGAACTTATACAAAAGTTGTAAATACTCTTTCTTGATTGATGGGTGATTCATTAGCAATGTGCATTGGTCCAAGTCATACAAGGTGAACCGCCCTCAAGGGTTTGAGCAAGAATGTTTGTTGCCATACAACTGGGTGACTTCCCTGCAAAGAGTTTACAGAAGATGTACCTGATATGTGTTTTCAAGGCAGAGCATGGAATTCCAACAAGGAGATCTGGTATGTTCTCATTATTTATTTGAGCTTGCTTAAACAACTATTGTGAATAACTGCAAGACTTTTAATTTAACCTAGGATTAGTGAACTCTGTTTGGCCTGATTTGGAAAGATAATAGAGCTTGGTGGATTGAGTGATTGATTCATCCTTTTGAGAGAATCTTGATACCTTGAGTGATTCAATTTTTATATATATTAAAAAACAAAAATAACCAATCCAGACAATTATGAAAAAAAAAAGAGACATAACCAGCCAACAATGGTAAGTCCTTACTAGTATCCACAATTTTTTTTTTAAAAGGGAAAAAAAAAGAAAAAAAAAGAGTATTTCTTCCTCCTCTTACTAAAGCTCTTTTAGCCACAATTTTTAGCATGTTACATGAAAGGTCCCTGCTCCCTCTTGGCTCTTTGCCCTCCTCCCCCATGGTCCCTAGGTTCCAGACCCCCTAAACCCTAAAACCCTACATTATTATATGGAAGCCCTAAAAACCCTAAACCAACAATTTCATCACTATATCCTTCATTTACAACCTTCTTTTCTCTTTGGAAAGTCACTCACTCACTCACTCACTCCTAAACCTCTAAACCCCAATTCCTCCTTTTCCTCACTTGCTCACTCATCTCCAGCTACTTATAGCAACAACAATAAAAGGATCCATGGAGACACCATCACAACTATGGCAATCACAACAACAACAACAACATTGACTCATTTATATGACAAGGTGTTTAAATGTGCTCTCTCTCTCTCTCTCTCTTGACCCCAATTTTTTTTGGTGTCTATCTAACTAGCTAGCTCTTCCTGGCACCCAATTTCTCTCTTTTGGGTTTCTCTTTCAATTTTGCTGCTTGGGTAGTTTTTGCTACTCTGTTTGTCATGTCATGTCATGCCATGAATAAAACACCAATTTTGTTTTTGTTTTTGTTTTTATTTTATTTGATTTTTGGATTGAAGGTTTGATCTTTCAGATGATGTTGAGTCCAGACTCCAGACAGTGTGTTTCAATCCAGCCAAGAGTGTTGTTCTTATCTATGTCACAGCAGTGAGTGAGTGAGTGAGTGAGTGAGTGAGTCAATCAATGTTGTCAAGTCTGTGAGAACAGCAGCACACACAGAGAGAGAAAGAGAGAGAAAAAAAGTTTGGAAATGGAAGAGTATTGATTGGGAAAGCAAAGAGTCTTGAGTTTCAGTGACCCATTACCAGGACTAAAATCTTGACACAACAAAAATCAATGATCAGGTGGACAATTGCCCAATTTGGATCCAAATAGGGTTTGTTCTGTTCTGGGATAGTTCTCAAGTTTATGACTACAGCAGCACTGTTGTCATTGTTTTTGTGTGTGAATGGATGTGTATCTTACTTGTGCAATTTTTCACAAGAGAGGGATTGACAGGAGGAGGAGCAAAGAGAGAGAGAGAGAGAGAGAGAGAGAGAGCCATGTCATACTTTGTTCCACCCTGCAACTACTGCATGGTGGAACATGACCTCAGCTGATCAGGACAATGCCATCAAGCTCAACTTCCTTTTCCTGGAGCGCCTTCATCTCAATACAATCATTTATCTCTCACATGATGAGCCTTCTCAACCTTTGAATGCACCTACCTCTTCCCTGACACCTACTCTGATTTTTTTTATTATTGTTTTTTCTATTACCCCAAAAAAAAAGAAAAAAAGATTGTTGCATTAGGGTAAGATCTCCTAATGTGTAGCACAAGCTGCTGGATTTCCACGATGCTCTTGGGAGGCTCAACATTGGGTTGATGGATCTCATTGTTTAGGTTGCTAGCTGAATATTGGGCTGATGGGTCTCTTTGTTTGCTAGCTGAATGTTGAACTTATTAGAGTACTTGGATCCATGGATCTCGTTATTTAGGTTGCTAGCTGAACATTGGGTTTATGGGTATCATTGTTTGCTAGCTGAATATTGGGCTGATGGGTCTCATTGTTTGTTGGCTGAAAGTTGAACTAATTAGAGTACTTGGATCCAAGTTGTATAGCAATATCATCAGTTCCACTGTTTGTGCTTGAATCCATGACCAAGAATCTATTTGTTATATCCAAAATTGCTGACAATGTTGGAACCATGAATAAACTGCCATCCAGAGATACAAACAACAGTTGAGATTGAGAAATTGAAAATTTTATGAAGAACATGAAGAAGAAGTTGTACATTTAGCTATCCCCCAACAAGATCATTTGTCAAGTAAACCACCACAGTAGAGAAAAGGAACCTCTGTTTTGATTCACATCTGAAGTGTGCTTTGGCATCATGATTGATTTAGGTATAGAAGCCACCATTTGTGGGCTGGGGTGATATGGGGGTTGATGGGTAGTCTAAGTTTTTTGAATGATCAAGGGATTGCTCTACAAAGACTGTCATGAGCTGATGAGGACACCAACATTATATCAGATGCGCATCCCATGTCTGAGTCTGAGGTCCTCTCTGCCTTACAGGTCTTCCTCTTCACACCCTTGCATATTCAAAACTTGTTCCATCTTTTTGCTCTTGTCAAAAAGCTGCCGGGAAAAAATAAAAGAATCACAAAAATGTGAGGAGTTTATTCCTTAGAATATTTCTCTCAAAATTTCATGTCTGAAAATTGTAGGGTAGTAAACCAGCAAGACATAGACAGAGACAGAGACAGAGACATAGAGGTCTGTCTATACTGGGCAATTTGCAATATGATCTGAAAGCTTTCTTGACGTACATATGGCAATTGCTTTGTGAATCCCGTCACCAAAACCAAAATTGCATCATCATCTCACTCACACGAAACCATAATTTGTAAATGTAAGAAAGCAAACTGACAATTTCAATGTTGAGACCCAATTGAGCAAAATGAGAAACCATAATTGCAAATGTAAGAAAGCTAACCTCATGGAGAATCACTTCTAATGAAGAACATACCACAGAATCATTTCACTATTTGCACACTAGATTGAGTGCCATTAGATGAACCAGGTCAAAGAATTCTTTAACAAAAAAGCTCCAAATGCACATGACTTGCATGCAATGAAAAAACATAAAGTTGAAAAGGGAAGGAAAACCAAACATGTTACTTTGAATTTTTGCAATTAGAGTTTTTGACACCTCTTATATCGATTTAAAATGATTGCAAGTTGCAACACATCATCATCACCTTTGAAGCTCCCAAATCCCTCTCAAGTCCTCAACAATTTTACAAAACATATCCCACCCCCTCAATCCAATTTGTGACTATTGTAATGACAACACTCCATCATTGAACTTGAATTGATCTCAAAATCCACACGTGAGAAAAAACATGATTTCTCAAGCTTTCGAAAACACTAAGGATAGCAACCATGTGTTGTTGCCATCTTGAATCGTTCAACTTGCAAGAAATGAACAATGAGTAGGAACATATGGAACTTGAAAGCAATATGATGGGAGCAAGTTGTACTAGTTTGAAGGAGCTATATTACCCTATAAAAATTTCTTTGTTGTTATTTTTTTTCTTTTGGCTATGAATTACCCCAAAAAAGAATCAAATCCACACTACAATCCTAATTCTAACCTTGAATTTTTATTTTATTTTTATTTTTTGGACCAAAAACAATATCATGTTTTGCAAACCATTTCACATTCCTATGAAAATCAACCATATGGCTACAAGTTTTTCAATGGTCCACCATTGGATAGCTAATGGAAGCACATCTTTGCACAATGTTGTGAAGTGAATCCTCCAACTTTGACTCAAATATATGTGATCCAATGAGTATAACACTTGATTCTATTTTTTTTAAATGATAACAATTTCTTGCAATTTACTAGTGGGTAGTAACTTTGATGGGCCCATTTTCCCTTGTGGCAAGCTATTTCCTTTTCCAACAAGTATCAAAAGTGGATCCTCAACCTTTCATTGTGAGTGTTTGGATGCTATGACACAAATTTCATATGCTAGAATGTACAAAGATTGTTGAAAATTGCCCCAAAAAATAGGTTTAAAATATATTAATTATGTTTTAGGAGTTGAAAAGCATGGCAAGTTAGGAATTTTCAAAAGTGACTTCTATGAATGAAAGAAAGCCCTTGAAACACAAAGGGAATTAAACAAGTGAAAATACTTCAAAAGAAAGATAAACAAAACTCCACCCATAAGATTGCATTCCAACCCTCACAAAATTTGCCCAAAATTATATGCATTAATTATGTGCAAAGAAAAGGTCTTATAATTCATAATGGCAAATAGAGATTTTTAAAATAAATAAATTATATGGATGAAGGGAAGCCCTAAATTATATTTCCCCACAAGCAAACATGAAATTTAATTTACTAATATTATCATCATATAATTTTTTAAATGATGGGTGTGTGTTTGTGTTGTTCATACCTACCTCTTCCAAGCCTAACTATTCACTCCTTTAACCAACCCACCTACACGAATATGAAATGTTAAATCAAATTGAATTTGGTTAAATAGAAATCCATTTGAAGCAAATTCAATTAAGATGGCATTTGACCAAATTCAATTTCATTCAATTGAAATGAAATGCAACCAAATCAAATTAAATTAGTTTTTATAATTCATTGAATTTTCAAGCGAATGCAAATGAAATCACTTGAATTTGAATTGAATTTAAGTTCAATTCAAATTCAATTCAATCTTTGATTTTGATTGAATTGAATCAAAATTAAAATTCAATTCAATTTGGATTGCAACCTATGAAATTCATGGGCATTGCAACTAATTGAATTTTAAAAATTGGAAGTTGACCTAAGAAGATAATTGAATCAAATTAACTTAAATGTGTGTTCAAAATCAATTTCGGCTTTACTACTACTGTAGTAAGAACAAAATGATGAAAAAAATGAAAATTTAAGTTCCATTTGAATGAAAATAATGAATTCAGATTCACTTTTTTTTTTAATTAGTAAGAAGCAAAAGGGACCAAAATTGACTGATAGCCTTTTTTTCCTAATTATTTTAATGAGTAAAATTTCTAATTATTCTAATTAGTACTTTTGATTGTGACTAGGTGGGAAATGGTATAAGGAGAAGGAATGCTTGTTCATTATTTCATTTTCTTCTTTAAAGTGTAAGACAATTGATACTATACAACTTTGAAGAAGTGAAGCCATTTTGATGGGTGGTTATGTCTAAAACTTTCATTTTCTTCGCTTTTTAAAGGCTTTCCATATATATATTATTTTATTTTATTTTTTAAATTATGTGTTTTATTTAATCTAGTCAATTTTCACTCTTTGGGTTCAGTTTTTAGTTCTAGTTATTGTCTCTCTATTATTTTGTTTTGTTTTGTTTCTAGTTCACTTTCATTTTCAATTGATATAATATGAATTTTGGCATTCATTCATTTGAAAAATTTACAATTGGCTTATAATTTAATTTCGATTGCACATCCAAAACCAAAGCTTGATATATTTTTGATTACTTGTAAAATGATTTAAATGAATCCCAGTAAATTATTTTATATTCACATTTAGTTTAGTCAAAATTTAATCAAATTTAATTTGATCTTTTGTCACAAATTAAAACTCGTTATTTTTATGGTCCACATTTCATTGATTGTAAAATTGAATTTAGTTTTGTATTGTTAATCATTTTCTTTCATTTGACTTGGAATATTAATATTTTATTTTATTTTTTAAATATTTTATTTACACATCAATGTTATTTGCTTGTACCAAAGTTTCATTGCATATAATATAAATCAATTTTATTTTATGTGTGTGTGTGTGTGTGTGTGTGTGGTAGTCTAGTGTTTTGGATTCTTCAATCAATAGGTGCAAGGTTCAATTTTCTAAAAGTCCAACAATGTTTTTCTTACTTTCCCTTTAATTAATGATCAATGCCAAACATTAGTCATAATTAATGGTATGTGACTTTGTTGTAACTTTATTATTTTTATATTTTTTTAAGGATGTTCAAATTAGTATTTTTTTCCATTGAATTCAACAAACTCATTAGTGTTTGAGTAAATTATGAATATGTCTTACAAATTAACATTTTAATCGCTAACAATTTGTAGGTGGGAAATGCAATAGGTCAAATGCTTGAGAATTCAAGTATTTGCTAGTGGTAGCACCAACATATAGGCTAAGCAAGGAGGAATGCAAAGTTTGCAATTTACACAATTAACTTATTATATATTTAAAAAATCATTATTTGTTTTAGCTATTGCCATGGATGGGGTTGGAAAGGAATGACATTATGTGCAAATGTTAAAGCCTAAGTGATGACATAATTTGCTAAATGTGAATGCAATGTGCCAATACCTTAGTGTACATGGGAGGAGATGTGACCAAGGCACCCATTAGCAATGAAAGGCCTCATATTTCATTAAAGGAAGGATGACTTCTAATATTTTGAGTGAAGGGTAGAATCAATTACCAATGTTTTAGAGGTAGCCAAATAAATCATGTTGGTCAATTTACACCACAATGTCATCAAATGCATGATTTGGGTTGAATAAAACTAAAAGCCAAAAGTTTGGACAAGAAATGGGCTACATTTATCATGATGCCAACATTGCATCAAATGTTACACATAGCTTGAAATTTATTGAGATGAAGAGCAAAACAATCTAATTTAATAATATTGTTGGATTATTATCATACTAAAAAAATATTAATTGATCACTATACTAATTTCATTCAAAGATGATGCATTAAGGGTAAAGAAATTTGGGATTTAATTCATAAATATGGTGCCACCTTTTGTTTTGTAAAAAACATTGAGATGAAATTACAAGTTGGCCATTGTTTAAATGGGCATGTGTCTATAGGCGCTATTACATGACAAACTAATATAAAGGCATGCAATACCTCTTCAATGTATTGGCTAAATACATTGAAAAGAAGAGTACAAATAATGTTGTCCAACTTCATATTGATAATGCAACAAATATGAAGAACATTGTTGAAATTCTAATGTTTCACTTTCCCCAAGTTATAGTTCAAAGGTTATGAATCCCATTGTCTATGCCTACTTAAGAGAGCTTTTAAAATTTTGATTTAGTAAATAAATTGGTGAAACAAAATTTTAAATGGTTTTTGTATGCATACATGACATGTTAGGCCCAAGCTTGTCAAACCATATCAATGTTAAATTCTTTAATCTTTGAATTAGAGTGGAAAAAACAAAACCTACTACATATACCTTAAACACAACCCTTAAGCTTTGCATATTGAAATAAGAGGAACGTTCAAGAGGTCCGAGAAGACTTTGATGAAATGACATTCTTCACAACACCTCTCCCAATCGTGCTAATTGCACAAATCAAACAAAGAAGGTGAATAATGCAATTGGCACTAGTTTTAATTTATAGAATAACCATACACTCACATTGAACTCACCATGACTTGAATTTCAAAGGGGAGGCATTATTCTTCCTATGATATAAAGAGTAATTGTTCGTTGGCCTCACATCAAATTAGTCATGTCTCCCAACTTTGTGTTTCAATTTTTTTGAAACATATGGTTCAATGGCAAACAACCTTGCAAAGGAAACACATGGCTTTTATCATGAAGAACATGGAAAACCATGTATTCCATCTTGAGATATACCTTAATGAGCAATACACGTGCACATGTAGTTTACATGAACCTTAATGTTGTGCATGTAAAATGCCTTTAGTCACACAATAAAATGAGAACCATTAAGCCTTTTTAGATGTTGCTTACATTGTAGCAACTCAATGATAAAATGGAATAAATTCATTGAAATCCATGTGAGACAAGGGGACATACACCTTGATGGAAGGTTAATCAAATGCCTTGTTATTAATAATGCAATGTAAAATAGCAACTTATGGAAGGAAGGTAATATCTTACAAGGGGAATAGTAATTTGGTCATGTTGATTTGCCAATTAAGTGTTTGCCCCAAATTTTAATTCCATTGGTTACCAAATAAAATAGTTTCTTCATGCAATTGACCCATTTAATGAGATTCAATCATGTCAATATGAAAAAAAAACATGAACCCTTCAATTTTATTAAATATTTTTTCTGTAAACTTACAAATAATTTGAAAGATTTATAACTAAAATAAATCACACCTTTTAGTAAGGATCAAGGTTGGTTTTTTTTTTTTTTGGTTGTTTTTGTTGCAGTTTCAAAAGTTTAGCAAAATTTTGGAAAATTTTAGCAATTTCTTTTGAATTTAAACTAAAATAAATTTTCATCATTTTTTCAGTTGCCTTGATATGAAATTTTGGCTTAAAAAGAAAGTTGGTAAGGATGTTGTAAATGCATGGTTGGAAAAACATGGAAATACTTTTCAAAATTTACAATCCATCATTATATTTGGACCTTTTTTTTAGGATGGGAAGTTTTTTTTTTTTGCCTCCTTCAATTTTTTCCAATGTTGCCAAAATCATGATCATTAATAACGATATTTAGCCACAATTGGCTACAGAGAAAATTTCACAATAGTTTTTTTTCAAAATCCTTCTATATTATGACTATTTATTAAAGCCTAAGGTAAAAATCTACTGATTTTAAAAACTCTATTTTCAAAATCTAGTGAATGTAGGTCTCTTTCTTTTTTTTCAAATAGATCATTTGTTTTTGTTGCTAGGCCATTTCTCCTCTCCCCTTCCCCCCACCCCCAATGAAAAAAAAAAAAAGCCACAATTAGAAACATTGATGGGGCGGGGGGGGGGGGGGGGGAAATTGAGATATGGGGTTTCAAGAAATGGAACCCTTAACTAAATTACAATGCATACCCTTAATCATTTC
>Ga0116231_10011118_pt1 | contig 14038 bp, 16 predicted proteins | sample S1TSphgellanicum_2_FD_89695 | JGI IMG/M metagenome (GOLD analysis project Ga0116231, IMG submission 89695) | Host-associated microbial communities from peat moss isolated from Minnesota, USA - S1T2_Fd - Sphagnum magellanicum MG | ecosystem: Host-associated > Plants > Peat moss > Unclassified... | reverse complement strand
TACGTTTGCCAATGCCGAATTCCTGGGCAGCAGCGGGTGCCCAGTGTGGGCCTGCCGCCTTCGTCTCGCTCATCGAGGAGGCTTGCTTGACCACGAGGCATTTCACGTCGCCCCTGTTCCTGGGGTTCGACCATTTGGAACAGATGCTCGAACGGGCATCGAAAAATTCGTCCGACGGGTATCCGCCCTACAATATCGAGCAGATCAGCCCGGTGGGGCTGCGCATTACGCTGGCGGTGGCCGGCTTCACCATGGATGATTTGCAAATCACCCAGGAGGACAACCAGCTGGTCATCCGCGGCCGGCAGGTGGACGACACGGGCGGCCGCGTGTTCCTGCACCGCGGCATTGCTGCGCGGCAGTTCCAGCGCGCCTTCGTGCTGGCGGAAGGCATCGAGGTGAACGGGGCCTGGCTCGACAGCGGGCTGCTGCATATCGACCTCGCCCGGCCGCAGCCGGAGCCCAAGGTGCGCCACATCGAAATCGCGCGCCCCGACCGGCCGAGGGGCCGCGTGGTGCAGGTCCCGGAGACGGAGAGCTAGCCTCGCCTCAGAAAAGCCACAGATTAAGTTTTTTTCAACGCTGGCGGCCTATCATAGGCGCTGGCCTAAGCGCGGCGCGTTCCTTGCTTGCAACTCATGAGGGTATGGCGGGGTGGGCTTGGTGCGTCGGCAAAGGAGTTTGGCCATGAACACGCAGGACAGTAACGACGACGGGTTTGAGGAGGGCGCCACGCGCCCGGTAGTGCGTTTCGACATTCGGCATCTTTCGGTGGCGCAACTCGCCTCGCTCGGCGTGTCGCATCTGGCGTATGTGAAGCCGGTGGTGGTGAATGGCGCGCGGGCCTTTGCCATCCATGGCGCGGATGGCACGCCGATGGCGGTAGCCGGGGCGGAGGATTTGGCGTTTGCCGCCATCCGCCAGCACGAAATGGTGCCCGCCCTCGTGCATTAATGACCGAAGCCCGCATGGAGCGCTTGCGGAATGCGCGAACGCCGGTCGGGCCGCACACAAAGGTGCGGCTCCCCGTCGGGCGCCAGCCCCGCAACCGCTCTGTGCGCCACGCGGGCGACGTGGCTAAGGCCACGCCCCCACCAGGTTCGCCGCATTGACCGTGCCGATGCCACTCGGAAAATCATAGCCCTTGGTCGTGCGAAAACTCGGGCGGTAGGCGTTCGTGCTGGTCGAAAGCACGCCGAGATGACCTGAGGGCGCAAAACAGTCGGCCGATCCGCTGATGCAATCCTGGTCGTCGTCGCCCAGCCGCACATCGTTGAATACGCAGTCGCGGCCGATCCGGTTTCCCTTGTCGGAATTGCAGAGATTGTTGCCCGCGCCGTACGCCTTCGCGGCCAGCGCATAATACACGGTGTTGGCGTTGCCCCAGGCACTGCCGGTCTTTTCGTTAATCAGCGCCTGCAAGCCGGCCATGATCGGCGCCGCATAGGAGGTGCCGCCGCCGCCCGGCGCCCAGTGCGCGACCTCGGCTGGCGTGGTGCCGGTGCAGGCGACGCCATCATTGTTCGGGTCGGAAAAGCAGATGGCATATTGCCGGTTCCAGACCCAGCCGTCGGAGGCAAACGGGGATACGTCGGGAATATCGCGCACCCCGTCGGCCGGAATGCCGAGCACGCCGGATTGCCAATTCGGCTTCGGCCAGCCTGCGCAAGTGCCGCCGACCACGCCGCCCGGCAGCGGCGTGCCGGTGGCGCAGGAGCTCGGCCCACCCTCGCCGCCGCCCAGTTCGCGATAGGGCCTGCCCGCCGCGACGTTACAAAAACCGTGCAGGCCATAACTCCCCGGATACCCCTGCTGCGCGGTCAACAGAGTGCCCGCACAGGTATCGTTCCAGCCCTGCTCCGGAATATAGGATTTTGCGCTCTCGTCGCCCGGTCCGTTGGTGCCCCAATAGGTATTGCCCTCGCCTAGATAGGCATCGGCGAAATCCGTGCCGCCCACAGCCACATCGTAGGGCGTGCTTGCCCAGCCGCTGACGCCGATGCCGTAGCGAGTGCCGTTGGTAAAGTAGGAGCAGTCGCTGGGCCCGGCGTCGCCGGTGGCGACGAACACCGAAATGCCCTCCATGACCGCCTGCTGAAACAGCGTGGCGTAAAACTGGTTGCCCGGCGGGGAATTCAGCGTTTCGCACTCGCCGTAGCTGACGCTGATGATGTTCGGCGGCGACGCGGCGTTGATGAGATTGGTCATCGCCAGCGTCACACCATCGGTGGTCTGCGTGCGTCGGCATGCAGCCATGACAATGGACGCATCGGGGGCGGCCGCGCTCGACCATTCCACATCCAGCGCCGCCTCCACATCGTCGCCATTGGGGTTCACGCCAGGGTCGCGGCAATCGGGATGGCTGATGGTGAGTGTGCCGGCGTGGAATCTTTTCAGGTCGAACACGGAACGGAAAATTGTCCAGTCATTCTCGCTGTAGAGATCGGTATCCTCCACAACCGTCACGGTCTGCCCCTCGCCGGTCAGGCCGGCCTTGAAGAGCGGGCTGAAATTATAGATGCGCGCGATGTCGCCGGGCGTCACCAGTTCGCCGCCCGCGCCATTCGTCAGGCGTGGCGCACCTGCCAAATGTTTGTTATGCGGATCGAAATCATGCAGCGACACCGGTCCGGCGACGAGCGGCGCCACCGACGCCGGCACCGACAGCTCGCCGACGTTGGCGATGTGGGCCGCCCCATCCACCTTGATGGCGTGGATGCTGGTGCCGAACGCATGGCCCACGGCGGCGGCCGTCCCGGTCACGTCGATCACCATGCCGCCAGGCAGCACGTGGTTGATGTGCAGATTTTCGCTCTCGAGCCAGGCGGTCACGGTGCGCACATCGGCCGGTGCGGCGCCGAAGCGCGCGCCGATGTCGGCAGGGGTCAGCCAGTGGTGATAGGAGAGCGAGGCCGGGTCGTGCAGTTCCCGGGCGAATGCCGCCGCTGCGGCCTCTGTCGCGGGCGGGCGGCGCATGAGCACAAGGACGTGCTCCAGCATGGTGTCGGCCGGCAGGGCGCCGAGGTCCTGTGCGCGTGCCACCTCGGGCCGCGTACTGCCGGGGATAGCCACACGTGCGACTTGCGCCCACCCGATGCGTGGGCAGAGGAAGACTGCAGAGATGAGGGCGAGGCGCGATCGTTTCATCATGCGGCGAAGGTTATTGCAGCATGCATGGTTAGCGCAACGAGGCCGTTGCCCGGCTTGGGAGCTTGACGCCAGCCAAGCGATAAAATTGCCGGTTCCTACAAAGACCTGGCGTGATCGACACGTCACGGTCAGGTCAACCTCCAACGATCACGCTCTAGGCGCGTCCAAACGTTCGAGGCACAAAGGACCTGCATCCAGATCCGGCAACCAGGGGCGCACATGAGATTCACCGATGCAGCGAGATGGAGCGACACCGTACAGGATTATTATCCGGTAAACCCCCGGCCACGGTTCGGCTTCGGCCGGCCGCCTCACGCCGCGATCGCCGCCGTTCTCGATCGCGGGCGCCCCGCTTATGAGCAGTCGCTGGCGGCCGTGGCAAGCTGCCGGGACGTCTTGCACGCGATCGGCCACCAGCCGCAGCGCCGGCACAGGCCCGATGCCGCGCCCACCTGGAACAACAAATGGTTCACCGCGCTCGACGCGGCGAGCCTGGTTGCGTTCCTGCTCGCACGGCAGCCAAAACGCTATCTCGAAATCGGCTCCGGCAACTCGACCCGGTTCGCGCGCCATGCCATGGAGTGCGGAAAGCTTTCGACCGAACTCCTGTCCATCGATCCGCAGCCACGCGCCGACATCGATGCGCTGTGCACGACACTCATCCGCTCGCCGCTGGAAGCGTGCGATCTCGGTGTCTTTGCGCAGCTTGAAGCCGGCGACATCCTGTTCTTCGATGGATCGCACCGGGTGTTCATGAACTCCGACGTGACGGTGTTCTTTCTGGAAATCATGCCGCTGCTACGGCCTGGCGTTCTGGTGCATATCCACGACATTTTCCTGCCGGACGACTACCCGCCGCAATGGGCCGGCAGGCTTTATTCCGAACATTATATGCTGGCGGCGCAACTCTTGTGCGGCGCGCCGCCGTTCGAGGTGGTTCTGCCGAATTATTTCGTCATGTCCGATCCGGAACTGGGCGGGCGGGTTACGGACATATTCCGCGCCCGCGCTGGCAGCACCGATATTCCGCTGCGCTACCCCAACGGCGTGAAATGTCCCGGCACGTCATTCTGGCTGGAGACAAAATCGTAGGGCGGATTTCTTATCCGCCCGCTGGCATCGGCCAGGCAGGGGCGGATCAGGAATCCACCCCACGGAGGCTTGTGCTGTACGCCCGCATCGACTCGAGCTTCACCGCGACGTTGCCGACGCCGGCGTGGAAATGCATCAGGCCGCGCCGCGCCGTGCTGCATTCGCCGGCGTGCCACGCCAGTTCGATAAACGGGTCCAGCGTGGTGAAATCGCCGCAATCCAGCGCGTGCAGGACGTAGTTGAAGAGCGGCTGGTCGCCGTAAATCTCCAGCATGTCGGTGCGCACGCTGCGGCGCAGGGCGCGGACAGCGTCGAACGCCGGACGCGAGCAGGCGACGGTGGCAAAGCCGATGGTGCCGGAATTGCCCATGGCGAACGGCACGTTCGCCAGACGCGGATCGTGACCGAACAGAAAGCCGCCGAACCAATCGGCGAATTCAGCCTCGTAGTCGCCATGGGCGCGGCCAGCGAGATGCGGGAAAAAATGGTTGCTGGTGCCGACGTGCAGCCGGCGGGAGCCGGCAAGCCTCGTCAGCAGCGGCGTGAGCGGCGCGTTGATGATCACGTCGGCATCCATGTAGAGGATGGGGCTATAACCTTCCAAACCCCAGGCATCGACATCGTAACGGGCGAACAGGCCCGCGTCGGCGGTGGTTTCGCGATGCAGCCAGCGTCCTTCGAACACCCGTGGTATGAGGCGACGCACTGCGCTGCGCGGCCGGTCCGCGGCAATGCAGAGCATTCCATCAAACGCACCATGGTCGGCAATCGATTGCAGTGCCAGGCGCAGGCACTGGTAATACGGATCGCCGCCGTAAATAGCGAAATAGATCAGCGGCCGGAAGCGGGCGGCATGCAGCATGGCGCCGTCGGGCAGGACCACATGCACGCGGTGCAGTGGCGCCCGCGGCGACGGATCGGCGACAAACGGGGATTGGGTGCCGGCGATACTAAAAATCCGGCCGGCGAAAGCGAGCCGGTCGGGGTGGCCCGGCGCGGCGGCGGCAGGCGCGTGGATGACGCCGGTGGCGAGATCGACCCACCGGTCCGAGCTTAGCGCCCCGGCGCAGCGCATGGCTTGCGCGGTGATCGCCAGGAAGAATGCGCGCCGGTCAAGCGGCTCGTCGGTCAGCATAATCGTGCCGTCCGGCATGGCCCGCAGCGCCGCGCCGTCGTGAAACAGGCACAGCGGGCCGAACTTCTGCTCCACCAGGCTCAAGCGTGCCGGATGGTCCAGCGGCACCAGCGTGCAGGGGCCGGCGGCGCTTGCCGGCAGCACAGAGAGCGGCGGATTGCTGTCGGTCAGAAGGCGCGCGCCGGTCCGGTCGAGCACCAGGCTCAGGGCATCGGCGGCGCCAGGCGGCCGGTGCACAAGGCGACCCGTGTCGCGCTCGAACTGCGCCGTGGTGCCATGCAGCGTCGATAGCGTGGTTGGGAAGGTCTGGCGCGGCATTGGCATAAACAAAAGCAATAGCTAGTAATCAAAAGTTTTTTGCTTATTTTTTCCAAAAAACAAGTGCTTCCTTTCTTCCTTTTCATGCCAACGCAACCCGGCGACGTGGCGCCACGTTGCGAGACCGTCCTCACATCGAGAAGGCGGTTCACCCATGAGCACGATCCTGCTGGTTATTCTCATTCTTCTCCTGCTCGGCGCACTGCCGGCATGGCCGTACAGCACTGGCTGGGGCTATTACCCGTCCGGCGGCCTGGGGCTGGTCCTGGTGGTCATCATTGTGCTGGTGCTGATGGGCCGGATTTAACCCACGTAGGGTGGGTTGCGCAGCAGCCCACCCTACGTTGGCGTTTGCGTGACCCTTCCGGCGACCGCGTCCAGCTTTTCCATCAACGCCGGGTTGCGGGCGGCCGGCGCGGTGATGATGGCGTGGTCCAGCGCGTGGCCGCAGCCCTGCGGGCAGGCGCCCGCCTGCGCCAGCATCGGCACCGCCCGGCGCACCAGGGCGCGGGCGTTCGCCGCATTCTCGGTCATGACGCGCACCACCGCATCGACGGTGACATGCTCGTGGGTCTCGTGCCAGCAATCATAGTCGGTCACCATGGCGACGGTCGCGTAATGCAGTTCCGCCTCGCGTGCCAGCTTGGCCTCCGGCATGTTGGTCATGCCGATGACGCTGCATCCCCAGGCGCGGTAGAGTTCGCTCTCGGCCTTGGTGGAGAATTGCGGCCCTTCCATGACGAGGTACGTGCCGCCGCGCGTCACCGGCAGGCCGAGCTCTTTGGCCGCCGATTCCAGCACGTCGCCGAGCATGGCGCAGACCGGGTGGGCGACCGAAACATGCGCCACGCAACCGTCGCCAAAAAAACTTTTTTCCCGCGCAAAGCTGCGGTCGATGAACTGATCGATGATGACGAAATGGCCGGGCGGCAGATGCGCCTGCAGGCTGCCGACGGCCGAGAGCGACAGCACATGGGTCACGCCGGCGCGTTTCAGCACATCGATATTGGCGCGGTAGTTGAGGTGCGAGGGCGACAGCCGGTGGCCGCGGCCGTGGCGCGGCAGGAACACGCACTGCACCCCGTCCAGCACGCCGAACAGCAATTCGTCGGATGCCTCGCCCCAGGGGGAGGCGATGCGCTCCCATCGGCGGTCTTGCAAACCTTCGATGTCATAGAGGCCGGAGCCGCCGATGATGCCGACTACGGTCATGGCGTTGCCAAGAAAGCAGTTCTTTTTTGAAAAAAAGAACCAAAAAACTTTTGAATCCTGGGCTGAGCCTCTCCAGAGTGGCCGAAGCCAATATCCAAAAGTTTTTTGCTTCTTTTTTTCAAAAAAGAAGTCCTTTCTTACTTAATGCACATCCGCCCAGATTTTGCGCTTCACGCCGTAGGTCACGCAGGCGAGCAGCGCGAAAAACCCGACCATGCGCACGCCCATGTGCTTACGGACGTCCATCTCCGGATTGGACGCCCAGGTGAGGAACTGCGTCACGTCCTTCGCCATTTGCGGCACCGTGGCCTTCGTGCCGTCGGCGTAAGTGACGGCACCATCGTTGAGCGGCGGCGGCATGTGGATCTTGTGACCCGGAAAATACAGATTGTAATAGAGCCCGTCAGGCACTTTGACGTCGGGCGGCGGGGTGACGTAGCCCAGGCCGACGAGCGCATAGATGTAGTCCGGGCCGCCTTCGCGGGCCTTCTCCAGATCCGACTGGTCGGGCGGGAGGGCGCCGTTGTTGGCCGCGCGCGCCGCCTGGTCGTTCGGGAAGGGGGAGGCGAAACGGTCGGACGGCAGGGCCGGCCGCGTGGTCGGCTGACCATCACTGTTCGGCTCGCCGGGCACCGTCTTGGTGGCGGCGATGGCTTTGACCTGCGCCGGGGTGAGGCCGATCTGCTCCAAATTGCGGTAGGACAGCAGCTTCATCGAGTGGCAGGCGGAGCAGACTTCGTTATACACCTGGAAACCGCGTTGCAGCGAGGCACGGTCGTAGGTGCCGAACGGGCCGTTGAAACTCCAGGCCTGCTTGGGCAGCGGCGGAACATCGTCCTCCACCGCGCCTGCGGGGTGGCTCAGCGCCACCAGGGCCGCGACCGCGGCCAGACCAAGAAACCGCATCAGATCTTCTCCATCGGGCGGGCAGTGGCAGCACCTGCGGGCAGCGGTCCGCCGCCCCCGCTCGGCGGGAACCGGTCGGACGAGACCACAGGGCGGCTGATGCTCTCAGGCAGCGGCAGCGGTTTTTCCAGTTTGCCGAGCAGCGGCACGATCAGCAGGAAGTGGGCGAAATAATAGGCGGTGGCGACGCGGCCGAGCGGCACCCAGATTCCTTCCGGATGGTGATGCCCGACCATGCCGAGCACGATCATGGAAACCACCATCAGCCGCAGCGACCAGCGGTACAGCGGCCGGAAGCGGGCGCTGCGCACCGGCGAGGTGTCCAGCCAGGGCAGCGCGAACCACACCAGGATCGAGCCGAACATGCAGATCACGCCGAACAATTTGTCAGGCACCGAACGCAGAATGGCGTAGAAGGGCAAGAAATACCATTCGGGCACGATGGCGTTCGGCGTCTGCAGCGGGTTGGCGACGATGTAATTGTCTGGCTCGCCAAAGAAGTTCGGTGCGAAGAACACCAGGGTCGCAAACACCAGGAAATAGACGGCCAGGCCCACGCTGTCCTTGGCCGTGTAGTAAGGGTGGAACGGCACCGTGTCGGCGCTGCTCTTCACCTCGATGCCGAGCGGATTGTTCGACCCGGTGATGTGCAGGGCCACGACATGCAGGAACACCACGCCGGTGATGACGAACGGCAGCAGATAGTGGAAGGAGAAGAAGCGGTTCAGCGTCGGGTTATCCACCGAGAAACCGCCCCACAGCAGGGTGACGATCCAGTTGCCGACATAGGGGATGGCGGAGAACAGGTTGGTGATGACCGTCGCGCCCCAGTAGGACATCTGGCCCCAGGGCAGCACATAGCCCATGAAGGCGGTGGCCATGAGCAGCAGGAACAGCAGCACGCCGCTCATCCACAGCACTTCGCGCGGCGCCTTGTAGCTGCCGTAATACATACCCCTGAAGATATGGATGTAGATGATCATGAAGAACATCGACGCGCCATTCATGTGCACGTAGCGCAGCAGCCAGCCGTAGTTCACGTCGCGCATGATGCGCTCGACACTGTCGAAGGCGAGCGCGGTGTTGGCGGTGTAGTTCATCGACAGGAAAATGCCGGTGGCGATCATGATCAGCAGGTTGATCGTCGCCAGCGCGCCGAAATTCCAGAAATAGTTAAAGTTTTTCGGCGTCGGGAAGCTGCCGTATTCCTTGGTCATCAGGGTCAGGATCGGCAGGCGCGAGTCGAACCAGTTCAACACCGGGTTCTGGAATTCGCTCTTGTGCAGACCGCTCATCAGCTTGGTGTCCTTCGCGCCATCACGGGTTGCCCTCTAATAAGGGGCGAGTTGCGACACTGCAATGCAGCGCATGAACGGAGTTTTACGCCCGTAGGATGGGTCTCGACCCATCATTCGCGCGATGGCCGGTGGCCAGGCCGAAGCGATGGGTCAAGACCCATCCTACGATTGCGTGTCATCCCCCAAACGCAATATCTCTCCGCCGCTTGAGCAGGCTGTCGCCGCCGTCCAGCACCAGCACCTGGCCGTTGAGCGAGCCGGTGGCCAGGATGAAGCGTGCCGCCTCGGCCAGCTCCTCAGGCGTGGAGCTGCGGCCCAGCGGCGGCGCCGACCAGGCCCTGGCAAAACCCGCCTCGGTCTGCTTGCCGCTGATGAGGGTGATGCCGGGGGCGATGCCGCAGGCGCGAATCCGGCCGCCGAAGGCCAGGGCCAGCATGCGGGTGGCCGCCTCCAGCCCCGCCTTGGCGACCGTGTAGGAGAAGAAATCCGGGTTCAGTGCCGCCAGCTTATGGTCCAGCATGTTGATGATGCAGCCGGATTTTTCGCCCAGCGCGCGCGCAAACGCCTGGGCGAGGAACACCGGGGCGGCCAGGTTCGGCGCCATATGGGCGTGCCAACCGGCAGGGGTCACTGTCTGGATGGTGTCATAGACGAAACTGGAAGCGTTGTTGATCAGCGCTTCAGGCGCGCCCCATTGCGCCACGCAGGCGGGGATCAGGCCGGCGACCGCGGCGGGGTCGGAGAGATCCGCCTGCACGGTCACGCACTGCCCGCCGGCGGCGGTAATTTTTCCCGCGAGCGACTCGGCGTCGGCGGCGGAGCGGTGGTAATGCGCAATCACCAGCCAGCCGTCGGCCGCCAGGGCGGTGGCCATGGCGGCGCCGATGCGCCGGGCGGCGCCCGTGATCAGCACCGTCCGTGTCATGCGCGACGGGTTCGAAAAATTTCGACGCCGGCGGCTGCGGCCTCGTTGAAAATATCGGGTTTGGCGATGCAGACGCGGCAGGCGGTCACGCGCGGGTCGGCCAGGCAGAGTGCCACCAGCTCTTCGGCCAGGGTTTCGAGCAACGGCGTGTGTGGGCGTCCCGGCCAGGCGCGTATCGCCTGGCGGACCGGATCGTAATCCAGGAATTCGCCCGGCCCGAGGCAATTCGCAAACATTTCGACGTTCACGAGCAGCCTGGTCGGGCGCTCGGGATGACGTTCCCACGGATGCAGGCCGACCTGCGCCTCGGTGACGATGTCGCGCAGGAAGACGCGGACGGAATCCCGGTTCTCAGAGATTGGCTAAAACCCGATGAAGCCGGCCGCCGGGTCCGGGCGGCCGCGGTCCGACGATGGCATGGGGCGCTGCACATGCACGGGCCTGGCGTGCGCGGGCGCGCGCGTCGCATCGGCGACCCGAGTGGCATGCGCCTGGTTCGCGCCGCGCATGGAGAGCAGCAGGAAGGTGATGTCGTTGCGGTCCAGACTTATGGAGGCTTCGGTGGGCGTCTGGCCGAGCACGTTATGCGCATCGAGCTGGGCGCCGCGGTTCAGCGCGTCGCGCGCGGAGGCGATGTCGCCGCGGGTAATGGCGTCGAACAGCGCCTCATTGGGCAGTAGCTCGGCGGTGCCCTTGTCGGCCGGGATGACCGTATCGGGATTGACCTCGGCGCCCGGGATGGAGGGCGGCGGTTCGGGCGGCTTCTCCTTCTTCTCGTCGCCGGCGCCCGCACCGCCGCCGGGGCCGCCGCGCCCGCCGGCCGGCGCGCCTGGCCCACCCACCGCACCGCCGCCGAGTTGCGCCCATGCGGGATGGGCGGCCGCAAGGAGGAGCAGGAGAAGGAAAAATCTGAGCAGGTGTTTCATGGCCGCCGGTGGAGTTATGTGCGCCCTCTGTAGCAGGTCCGCCGGCCGCGGTGAACCGTTAACGCCCACGCGCAGGCTTGGCGGTGGCCGGAAACGCCGGCGTAGAGGACTGATAGGCGCGGCGCGCCAGGCGCCTGGTATCCTCGATCGTCTCCGCCACAATCCCGTCCAGCGGCACCACCCGCTGGTCAGCGGCCACGAAACGCCAACCCTGCGACTGCGGCAGCATCACCGCCGCGCCCAGGAAAATGCCGTCAACCTCGATGACCTTGGATGTATGCATGGCCTCGCCCAACGCGGGAAACGCACTACACGTATTTTCGCCCGCGCGAAAGTGCCTATTTTTTGTGCAGTGCATCATGTCAAGCTAGACCTGAGAAGGGGGGTGTTCCGCGGTGCCGCCTAGCAGGATCAATGCCGGGCCGCCCCGCGCCCAAGCGTTTGCGGTGGCCGCAAGTTCCTCCAAGGTCCCTCGCAGCACCCGCGTGCGGTCAGTGCCCCCGTTCTCTACTAAAACTGCTTGCATGGAGGTTAAGAAGCCGGCCGCTGCCACCTCGTCGCGCAGGCGGGGCAGCGACGCCAGGCCCATATATATCGCCAGCGTCACGCCGGGCCGCAGCAGCCCGGCATAGTCGATGCCCAGGTCGTCGCGCCTGCGGTGCGCGGTCACGAAGGTCACCGCATGGGCGGCAGAGCGGTGCGTCAGGGGAATGCGTGCCGATGCGGCACAGGCGAGTGCCGCGGTGATGCCGGGCACCACCTCGCAGGCCACGCCGGCGGCGGCCAGCGCCTCCACCTCCTCGCCGCCGCGGCCGAAGATAAACGGGTCGCCGCCCTTCAGCCGCACCACCCGCTTGCCTTCGCGCGCCAGGCGCACCAGCAGGGCGTTGATGTCGCGTTGCGGCATGGTGTGGTCGCCCTGGCTTTTGCCTACGTCGATGCGCTCGGCGTCGCGGCGCGCGAGTTCCAGCACCTCGGCGGTGCCGAGCCGGTCGTGCACGATCACATCCGCCTCGCCGAGCAGCCGCAGGGCGCGCAGGCTGACCAGATCCGCCGCCCCCGGGCCGGCGCCGACCAGATAAACGGTGCCGGCGGAGGGCGCCTCGCGCCCCTGCGTTTCCGCCTCAAGCGCCGCCTGATAGGCGCGTGCGGCGGCTGCCTCGTCGCCGGCGAAGACCAGATCGGCGACCTGGCCGGCGAAAACCTGTTCCAGAAAGCGCCGGCGCCGCACCACGTCCGGCAGCAGCGCGCGCGTCTCGCGCTTGAACGCATCGGCCAGCGCCGCCAGCCGGCCCCAGGCGGGTGCGACGAAACTCTCGATCTTCGCCCGCAGCATGCGGGCCAGCACCGGCGCCGCGCCGCCGCTGGATATGGCGATGGTCAGAGGCGGGCGCTCGACGATGGCCGGGGTGATGAACGTGCACAGCTCCGGCCGGTCCACGATATTGACGGGAATACCTAGCGCGCGGGCGGCGGCGGCGAATGCCTGCAGTTCCGCCTCCGGCGCGCCTGCCCCGGCCGCCAGCGCGCATCCGCTCAGGCGCGCATCGGCGGCCTGCGCCACGCGCTCCACGGTCGCGCCGAGGCCGGCGAACGTCGCCGCCCGGCGCTCCGCCGCCTCGCCCTCGCCGAGCACGCAGACGCGCCGGCCATCAAGGTTGAGGAAGATCGGATAAGTCCGCATGCCGGCCGTCACCGACCTAAACGCCTAAGCGTCACCCGGCCAAAAATCCTCGGCCAGCACATCCTCGTGGCTCCAAGGGCAAACGCTCGGGAATGCGCTCTCGGGCTGCCCGGTCTCCGCCGCCGCGCGACGCCGCGCGCGACGCCAGGCGCCGGCCACCGCCTCGTCGAGCCGCGTCCGCAGGCTGGGATTATCCGCCAGCAGGTCGGTCAGATCGTCCCGCGCATTGGCGATGGAGAGGCGCCACGACGCGCCGCGGTGGCTCGGCTGGAACTGCCATTTGAGCAAATGCAGCAGCAGCACCGACAACAGGCCAACCAGCGCCCGCCTCTCGCTGCGGCCCATGCTCTCGATCTCCTCGGCAATGTGGGCAACGTCGGCTTGCGACAAATCGCCGGCCCGCAGCAGGGCGGCCTGGCCTGTGGCCCAGGCATAAAAGTCGGTTTCGTAGAGGTCGGTGGGCATGACGGAAGAAAGCACTTGTTTTTTGAAAAAAAGAAGCAAAAAACTTTTATGAATTGCGGCGGGACAGCAGTGTCTCACTCACCCACGCGAGCAGCGCATTGATCGCAAGACCCGCCAGCGACAGCAGGCCAAGGGCCGCGAACATGCGCGGGATTTGCAGGCGGTAGCCGGCTTCCAGAATGCGGAACGCCAGGCCCGAGGCGATCCCGCCCGCACCGGTGACGAACTCGGCCACCACGGCGCCCACCAGCGCCAGACCGCCCGATATGCGCAAGCCGGCCAGAAAATACGGCACGGCGGCCGGCACCCGCAGCCAGATCAGCGTGTGCCAGGCGCTGGCCCCGTTCAGGCGGAACAAATCCAGCAGATCGGCCGGCGTCGCCGCCAGCCCCGTCGCCGTATTCGAAAACACCGGGAAGAACGCCACCACCGTGGCGCACACCACCATGGCGGCGAACGGGTTGTTCACCCACACCACGATCAGCGGCGCCACCGCCACGATCGGCGTCACCTGCAGAATCACCGCCCAGGGTTCCAGCGCCGCCCGCGCCCAGCGGCTGCTCGCCGAGGCGGCCGCCAGCAGCGTGCCCAGCAGCGTCGCCGACACGAGCGCGCATAAAGTCACCGACAGCGTGGCCACCAGCGCCCGCAGCAGGCCGGGGGCGTCGGCGACAAAAGCCCCGGCAATGGCGATCGGACCCGGTAGAATGTACGAGGGTGTGCCAAAACCCCACACGAGGGCCTGCCACAAGGCCAGCGCCGCCAGGAACGACAGGCCGCCGATCACCAGCCGGCTCATGCCGCCACCTGCAATGCCCGCAGCGCCTGCGTCAGCTCGGCGACCCGCTCGTTATACGCCGGCGCAATCCGGTCGAGCCGCGCCGCGCCATAGGTGAACTGAGTGGCGATACGGCCAGGACGGGGACT
>Ga0116231_10011114_pt1 | contig 14046 bp, 6 predicted proteins | sample S1TSphgellanicum_2_FD_89695 | JGI IMG/M metagenome (GOLD analysis project Ga0116231, IMG submission 89695) | Host-associated microbial communities from peat moss isolated from Minnesota, USA - S1T2_Fd - Sphagnum magellanicum MG | ecosystem: Host-associated > Plants > Peat moss > Unclassified... | reverse complement strand
AGATACCTTCAGAACAACTTATCTATCGAGTTTCTCAACTTACCGAAAATACGGATGATTTGGATTTAGTTAAGTTTTGCTCTGTTTCTCTTAGCAATCAAATGAAATCCCTGGCAATTGACAATAACTTTAGAAGATTTAGAGGCAGTTATTGATGATGAGTTTTTCCAACTGGGAAGATACTACTTTGAAGGAATTTGGAAGCAGGCTGCTGAGAATCCCCCAGGACAGCAAGAAATTCTCAAAGCATTTGCCTTCTCCCAAGATGGATTAATTGAGGCTCAATTACTCCAAATAACCTCCCTAAGTTTACAACAATTAAGAGAAGCTATCGAAACCTTAAAACGCCATGATGTTATTCAAGAAACTGAGGGGCGATTTAAAATCGTAGTTGAATTATTGCGACGTTGGTTAATCGCAAGTCTAAGGACTTAACAGGGTAAAATGATTTTTACAGGTACTTTTGTCAGCGATCACCACTAGATTAGAAAAGGCTATAGTTAAGAAGCTATCTAGAAATATTTAATAATTTTTCTACTACCACAATAATAGCTTCTTCGTAATCATCAAAGTGATCGCTAGGCGTGCAGGCACTTTGGGGAGTATGTCACCCTTGCAAGAGAGTATTTATACTTATGATTCAAAACGCTCTACTTACTGGCTTTCAACTACCTCATTACCAAGGCACTCAATTTACACATCTTCAAAAGTGACATGCTCCCGGCACTTTGTGCCATGCAGAAACTGCGGCGGGTGCTTCACCATACCGGGTACCAGAGCATTGGCGAAGCAACTACAATTAGACTACGATAACGATAGTATTGAAAACAGATGGAACAACTCAGTTTATTCCCAAAGACCACACGCTCATCACTAGGGGCAAGGAAAGAAGGACTGGTAATGGATGCTCCAGCCCTAGAGCAGTGGAAATATCGGATCTTTATTTATCAGCAACAGGTCAGGAAAAGTCAAGCACCACAGCAGGTAACTTTGTTTGACTTGACCGTATCTCACTGTGACCCTGAACGAATTGACCCGTTTAATTTACACTTGCAATCTATGGCCTTTTACCGGATGCCTGATCAATGTAGCCAAGCTGCCTTGTACTTTGTGATTGATAGTACATCTGACTTGTTACTTTACATAGGTGAGACTTGCCGGAGTAATCAGCGATGGAAGGGAGTTCATGACTGCAAAGATTACATCAGTAGCTACCTGGATTTACATTATCGTTATGGCATGACAACGGCAGTTAATATTGCTTTCTGGTTTGATACCCCGATGGATAGGAAAGTACGGCAAACTTTAGAGCGGACATTGATCCAAAAATGGCGTAGTCCCTTCAATAAGGAGATGTGGTCCATCTGGAGTCAGCCTTTTAAGAGTTTTGCTTAGAGGACGTTTGAAAAGTCCTTCAACGTAAATTTTACTACCCCAGCCTCTGAGAAGCGGCTACAAAAGAATAAGGGTTTTGGGGTTTGCGATCTCCCCCCTGAGTTGCACTTGAGGCTCAATCTGACCCTCAAGACTCGAATATCTGCTGCGATCACCTATCTCAGGATTTCTGATGTACTCAGCCGTTGACCCTCTGGATGCGATCGCTACGCTAACTAGTAGTTTTGAAAACGTACCTCACTGGGTTGAGAACCGCCATAGTTGGTATCGAGGGTTGGTTTTCTTCATATCTCTTCACAATCTAAAATCCTAAATTGATTGAATTGGCGTTTGCAATCTACACAAATGTGATTCTGTTTACCTGCTTTTATGCCATTTTTACGGATATGTATTGAGCCACATTTAGGACATTGCATCGGAATTTCCCCTAACTACATACTGCCATTATGCAACGCCGTTTTCTCAATTACTACATAAGTAGTAAATCTAAGACGATATTTTCCGCACTCTTTGGCTAAAAAGGTCATCCCGATATCAAAAATCACTTGATAATACAGTCCATCTTGTCGGTATATTTCCAGAACGCGACCGTGAGGAATAAGGTGGCTCCATTGTTTGAAGTCAATTGAGCGTTTAACTCGAACTAACAAATTATTTTCATTCGGTTGGAGTTGAACAAATATTTTTTTAAGCTCTTTCTCTAGGGTAAAAGCATTCTTAGCATCCTTATCTTCGGCTGTGAGAATTTCTACATGAGAGTGAGTATCAAATCCACCCCATTTTAATAATTCAACTAAAATGGAAGCCCCTTCTTCCCTCAGATAGCGATCGCGGTAGATAATCTTCGTCACCTCGCTTCCAGATAAAGCAGCCTCTAATCTTAGTTTATTTCTAAGTTCTGACATACTGAAGTCGCCGCGCCATTCCTTCTCAGAAGGGTTTAAGAAGATTACAGTAGTGTTTATATCTTCTAACTCAGATGCTTGAACAAGTCTTGCTTCCTGGCGTAATGTTTGTAACCGACTAAAAACTGTTTTAACACCTTCTGGGCTTCGAGTTTGAAACCATGTTGGTGGTTCATTATTTGAGAATTGCTGCAATGACAGTGCAATACGATTACTTTGGTTGCTATTGAAACAGAGAGTTGGGACATCCTGATGTAAATTTTCAGCACAAACCTGGTAAAGTTTTACTAAACCTTGGTCTATCAACTGTTGTAAGCGTTTTCGCCAAACCTTGAGGTGATTTCGTTGGTCTAAAGAAGCATCTGAAAGTGTATTCGGGTCTGGCAAATGGTTTACTATTAATTCAAGTGGCTTATTAATCAGTCTCATAGAGTAAACTGCATCTGTAAGCAGATTTAACCAAGGCAAATTTGAACCTTTATTTAAACCAAACTCATCGGTTAGTTTGGGTAAATAAATTAAAGTATCTGGTGCAGCCGCTCGGCAAATTGCTGGTAAGATATCTGCGATGAGAGACAAACTTATTCTGTTAGAGTTGGGAGCAAATTTTTGTAATTCTTCATCTGGACTGACTTGCTCAACTATCGGTCTAAGAAAATCTGCCACTAAATGACGGTTAAATTGGTTGTGAAATGGCTGATTTGAGTAAGTTTGCAAACAGTCATAACAACTAGTTGCACAGTTGCATGATGAAACTATTTTTAATGCTATCTTTAAAACTTCATCAAAGCGTTCGGCAACGCGACGGCTGTATCCTGCCCCTCCAGGCACATTGTCATAAATAATAATGTTAGCGCGTTTGTCCGAACGAGGCGTAAACAGCCCATCTAATTCTGTACGCGGTACGTCAATTACTTGGGCTGCTGCTGCTAACAATGCATAGGTGAGAGAACGCCAAAATTCTAAACCTCGGTTGCGATTTTTTGTATTGGTAAAAATTTCGCCGTCATCTTCGCGTTCTCCGTCTTCGCCAAACAGGGGTGTGGGTTCAGTTTTGGAGTCAAAGACAATTTTTAGTAAATCGCTACAAAATTCATGTCCCAAATGCATCAATGTATAGCGGCCAGAACATGGTTTTCCTGTTCTGGGATGAGTATGAGGAATTTGCGATGATTTTTGGCTAGTTGCAGAGTTTTTATTGGCTCCTTTTTTACCTCGGCTTTTTTTCGGTTCTCCTTTGGGTAATAAATCGCTCAAATCGCGTCCACAGGTAGTACAAATTGCAAATCCTTTTCTATCAAACCCTTTGTCTTTACCATAGGAACCTTGATTAGCTAAAAAGAAATTTCCACCTTTACTAACAGTAAGAGTATACAAACCCAATTGTGGTGGTAAGGTTTCTGATAAATCCCCATCATTTATTAAGAAAATCTGAGATACTGGTTGACGCTGCGGTTTGATATAGGGGGTGACTTCTGGAAGCTTTTCCCAATCAGTTGTAAATGCTTTGGGAACCTTGTAAAGTTTCATTTTTTTAGCCGCAGGTGAGGATGGCTCATCACCGCAGACGGGACAGGATTCTACTAGTTCATCTCCTGTATTAGCATCTAAAAAATGATTACAATTTTGACAAACCCAATAAAATTTTTGTTCTAATTCTGTTGGTTTGAGAATGCCAACACTTTTGTACATTCGGTCATCTACTATTATTTCTTGATCTGGAGCATATTCACCAAGAGCAAGTCGGCGATCGCGTTCTAGTCGATGTTTTCCTTGTGCAGAATTATACTCATTGCTTTCCCCTGTCAAAAGGCGAACTACGTCAATAGGAAAACCATAAATTGGTAGGATACTGGCTTGCGCTAGTTCGTTGTGTAGGCGACGAGAGCCAATTTTATCAAGTTCGCGCTTTGTCCCAGCAATAAGTCTGGCTATTTTCTCTAAATTTTTTGTTTCAGATGGATCGGTAATGCGGTTTCGTAGTTCAAGCATATCTTCCGCTAAACTATTCCAATCTTGAAGTTGCTGCTCTTGAAAATCTTCAATCCCATCTTTAAAGCCTTTCAGCACTATAGCTGCTTGACTTTCAAAGCTACCTAACCGAGTTAGCCACTGCACGGCTAGCTGTGCTGCTTCATCGCTATTTAGCCATTGTTGTAACTTACAAATCTTGGCTTCAGCAGCAGGAGTAAAATTTTCAGAGGAAGCAGGATTTTCTAGTGGTAAATCCAAAAACTCTGCTATTTTTATTTCTTCTGCACTGAGATTCCAGTTTTGTCGTAAAAATGCAGCTAGTAACTCAGCATGAATGTGACGCTGCTGTATTTGGAAGTTAGCAGAATCAAGCTTGGGAATTTGATTGCTACCAGCAATTAACTCTTTTGGTTGCTCAAAATAAAAGCGGTCGTGGGGACGGCGTTGACCGTACATTAAAGTAATCGCTACACCATCTGTGCGTCGTCCAGCGCGTCCGGCTCGTTGCTGATAGTTGCTAACATGGGGAGGGAAATTGCGAAGAACCACCGCTTGCAACTCACCAATATCTACACCCATTTCTAAGGTTGTCGAACAACTGAGCATATTGATGCGACCTTGGCGAAAACGATTTTCGCGTTTTTCTAGTTCCGCAACACCTAGCTGTGCTGTATGTTCTTGCGATCGCAGTGGCAAGGGTAAGCGTTGTTTAATTAAATACTGCTGGTAATGTTCGGCAGAGGTTTGTTCAATTTTTTCAGGTGTGTAAGACTCAAGAGTACCACCACATTTATAAGCTGAACATCTTTGAACGCTAAGTTTTCCAAGAGTGATTTTTGATAAACTTGGAACATGAAAAATCTGCTGGCAGCAATTACATTTATACCAATCTTGCCGCGTCTCAAAAATATTTAACAGTCCCCAGTTGAGTTGAAATCCCTTTTTAGCTGAAACAAGTAAGCCAAAGTCTTGAAGTTGCCGGAAAAGCCATATAAAATCTTCTTTACTAGGAAGTTCCTCTTCGCCAAATATTTGTAAGAAGTACCAACCCAAACGATTTGGTGGTTTTCTCACCTTTCCTTGTTTCCAAGGCATAAAAGAGGGAGAGTCTTTATATTTTTTTGTGTCATCATCTGATTTTTCTAGAAATAGGTAATTTTTAGACTTACCCTGAGCATCTATCATTTCGGGACGGCGACCATCGCCTCCGGTTTCTTGAAAGTAGCTGGATGAGCCTTCAATGCTAACAATTCCTGTGCGACGGATGATGTCAGTAATAACTGTCAAGAAAATCTGCGCCTCATCATTGCTGATTTCAAATTTACCAGCAACTGACTCTATTAAATGCTTCTCCAATTCTATATGACAAGTTAACAATGCAAATGCTTCTAAGGTTAAACGACGGTTAAAATAAAGAGCAAATTCCTTAACTAATATTTCCTTAGCTCGTTTCTGAGCTAAATCTTCCGCATCTATTTTATTTTTTCTATCTTTAGGTTCCTCTTCTGGATCGTTAGGACGGTAGCTTTTATAATTTACATCAGATTTTCGATCAGGGTGAGGAATATAAAATTCTAAAAATTCTGCTTTCAGTTGGTTAATTAATTGATTAACAGATGTAATACCTTCAGCATTTTTTATCTGATTAAATGCTTGCCAAAGCATCTGTCGGTATAGCATTTCGGTATGAGTACGTTGATAGTCAGAGGCAAAAAAGGCTGCATCTTGACGACCATCGGAAAAGGTAAGTATTTTCCGCTTTGAAGAGTTTTTATCAGTCTTTTCTGTTTCTGGTAGTAGTTCAAATAGACTATCAAGCATCGCCTCTAATGGGCCATCTGTATAAGTCACAAATCGATTAATTGCTAGAGTAGTGCGCCCAGTTCCAGCACCACAAGCAGCACATCTGTTTAAATAACAACCACCTTCATCTCCGTCATTTTTTTTGCGATGCCGTGCTAAAATAAATTCATTTTCTGGTGTTACTTTGTTTGTAAACGCTTCATCTGAAAGTTTACCAATCCAGCCATGCTTCTGAAGTTGAAATTTAAAAGTTTTTAGTGTTGTTGATTCTTGTTCCTCTTCATCTTCACCCATTTCCTCTTCTTCTGTTACACTGTCTAAATTGCCAGAAGTCAAAGTGTAAATCTTGGTATTATCCTTTAATGCTTGAATTGATCTGGGTAGAGATTCTAGTTCTCCCGAATCTTGACGTTGAGTAAATACATAACCCTGACCGCATTGAGAACAACTGCCCAATTCTAATACAGGCGAACCACAGCATTCACAGGTTTTTTTATCATTCAAATAAAGTTGCCCATACCGTACTTCACGGTCTGAATAAATTGGGTCGTGCGCTGCTCCCGAACATTTGGGATTAATACAGGCATAAAGTCCCTCTAAACTGCGAAATAAAAGATGCAATCTCACAGGAAGTAAAGGTAAATCATCTGGATTTGCACGAGCGAGAGTACCTATTTGCAGCAAATGAGCTAGTGCAACTTCTGCATCTGTATCATCAATGCTACCATCTAATTTAATTGGCAGATTTACACCCCATAATTCTGTAGAGCGAACTATTTCTTTCCAAGGTTTAGGTTCGCGACAAAGTATGTTAATCAGTCGATGTATTAAGGGATGTCCCTTGAGAGCAAACCAGAGGAATTTGTGGATATCGCTATCAGCTTGCGACTCAGCTAATTTTAGTTTTTGTTCGGGTACAATAGCGCTCAGTGGGTCAAACCAAGAACTAATTGGAGAACCTTGTTGTGGTAATTCAATAATACTTAAATATTGTATAATTTCTTCATTAGTAAGTGCAGCAGGTAGGGTATAAGGTTTGCCTAATCGGTCTTTGGCATTGAGACGCTGACCGCGAATTACTTGACTAAAAGTTTCACCAAAAAACTCTCCTGCAAATGCGATAACTTTATCATCAACCGAAGCATCTCCTAAGCTGGCACTGGTAGCGATGCAGCGAATTTTACCTTTTTGTTCCACACCTACGGAAGCTTTAAAACGCTCTAACAGCATGGAAACTTCACTACCCTTAGCACCATCATAGGTGTGAGCTTCATCTACTACTAACATTTTGAAAGTATTTACTGAAGCCTCAAAAATTTTTTCTCGCTCCTTGGGTCGAATCAACATATGCTCCAGCATGGAGTAGTTGGTAATTAAAATATGGGGTGGTGCTTCCCACATTTCTTCTCTTGAGAGTAATTGCACTTGGCTAGTTTTTTCAATAGCTTTATCAATTAATTCCTCATCTTTTATAGATTCTATTTCAGCCAAGGTAAATAATTGCCGCAGTTCTTCTGGATCGTAAGCTGCAAATTCTTCTCTTAATGACTCTATTGCTTTACCTCTGTCTTTTTCGGTGCGACTGGTATAGAATCCAAATTTTATTTTGGTTGTCGTCTTTTGGCGACATAATAATTGCCGCAGACGTTTAACTTGGTCATTTACCAGAGCGTTCATCGGGTATAAAATTAGCACCCGCACTCCAGCAAGCGATAAATTATCTCCTTCTTTCAGCAGCATATCGAGCATGGGTGTCAGGAAACACTCAGTTTTTCCCGAACCTGTACCAGTCGCAACGACTATATTTTGCTGTTGTTCCACAACTGCGCGGATAGCTTTTTCTTGATGTTCGTACAACCGACGGCTACTAGGTATAAATAGTGTTGCCATATCAGGGTGTAAAACCCCTTGTTCGACCAAATCATTGATACTAAGACTTGATTTATACGGCTGGGAACCTTCGAGGTAAGGATGTTGCCAAAGGTTTCCAGGTTGCTCTAATAATTGCTTAAAACCGTAGCGGAGATGGGGGTCACGTAGGGGGTAAGCTGTAAGTAAATAGCGAATAAAGTCTGCACGGGGTTGTTCAACTGCTGCGATTGGATCTAGATATTTAGTCATACTAATTTAGCTCCTAAACGTTTAAATGCTTCTTTTACAAGTGGCCAGTTTTTTGATTGAAAATTTCGAGTTCTGTATTCTTCTCCAGGTTCAGAAATATGCCATAACCACCGTGCATAGGTACTGGGAAGATAGACACCTTGCAAATTTAACTTTCCTGGAGGTTCATCCCAAATTATTTTTAAAGGACATCCCATTTGTTTGTCCTGGTAGAACATGGCTAAAATAGCTAAATCTGGCTCTAATTCATAAAAGTTTTGGTCTTCAAACCAGAGATATTCACCTGTGGGTAAGTGCAATATATCTTCATTTTTGATACTTTCGCGGCTCGGATTGCGCCAACGTTCTTTCTGCGCTTCATTACAGGGTACGTATCGCTGAATATAGCTTCCATTTTGCCAATTTTTGATAGAAAAAGGGTCTTCTGTCCAAGTTGAACGCAACTCCGATTTCAAGGGTTTTCTTGGCATTGGTAAATTTTCAATACTATCTGAAATAGTCAGCAAACGAATACCAACTTGATTAAGACGGTTTTTAATCCTATGAAATTGATTACTTTGAGGGCGTAACACTAAAGGATTTGGAGGGTTTTGTTGACTTTCTAGGACTTGATGAGCCAGAGTCAAATAAGCGCGATCGCCCCGAAATAGCAAACTTGTTAAATCTTCTTTATTCTGGGCTAAAACCATCGGAGGAGCAATGCAGTAATGGTTTCGCGTTCCTGCTAATATTTCCCCTTCTGCTTGCAATTCATTTAGGGTATCTTGAATTGTATCTGTTAGGTTTTCTTGAGATTCGTTAGGAGAAAGACTTGAAATTAACAGCGAAATAATGTGATGCTTTGTTAAAGGCTGTGGGATTGTTCGATTATCGGAATGACGGTGATTACTGAGTAGTCGAGTAATTTTTTCATTTAACATAATTTTAATTGCTTAAGATTTTTTTAGCATCATTGTAGGTTGCATATTCCATTTCTTTAATGTATTCTTGAGGTAGATAAATTTTAATGTCTTTTATATTTTTATATTTCAGCAATAAAATATCGCTAAAAATAAATAGTTGAGGAATATGAATACTTAAATTTGCTTTTAGTTTATCATTTTTGTTCATCATTACTTCTATTTGTTTATAAACAAAATTACGTTTTTTAGGATTTCTTAACCTTATTAATAACCAATTTTCTTGAGTTGCTGCTACATTGCCAGTATTCGCTAGTTTTGATATTGTTACTTTTTGCGTACTTGGCGGACTTTTCAACTTGACTTTTAGATTTTCAACAATAGCTTGGAGTTTCTCTGTAAGAGAATTAATCTGCAACCATTCTGGAAGATAGCAGGGTAAGTTTTTCAGGCTATCAATAGCTGTTTGTAATAAATAGGGGTCATAGTCATATTTATTGGCAGATTTCACAAAATCACTAACAGATTCATTATCTAGAATGGTGTAGCAGTAATCTGCCAAATCTTCATTTTCTAAAGTTTCATCCGGTAAATCATTTTGATTGCTATTACACCACCAACCAAGGTTATGTCGTAGTTTACGTGAGCCTAATATCTGAATGTTATAAATTCCAGGTTGCAATTTTAACGGAATAGCAATTCTATCTTCATTTGACGAAACTGGGGAAATTTTAATTTCTACTGGCGAATTTTCAGGTAAAAGTAAATTCCAGCATGATAGAGAATAAACTTCGTCAGATAATAAACCAGATAGGTAAACTGCTTGATTAGCCCAAGTACAGCTAATTACAAGGGGAGAAATTTCCGTTTCTATTAAACGCTGCGGTTCCTCACCTAACCTCTGGAAATCTAAAGCATACCAATTAGAGTTAGGAGATAATAAATTATAGAAAGTTGCTAGATTTATGCATAAATACCCTAGTGAATCTGCTTGACATTGAGAAAATATAGTTTCCTGTTTATCGTATAAATATAAACTGATAGCTTCTAGAGGTAAAAGCCCTTCTATTTGAATTTCTTTTGCCCAAAATTTATCAGTAGAATCAAATAAAATTGGTAATTTATCTACCTGAGATTGATTTCCCAAACTAATCTTTAAATTTTTAATCTCCGGCTTACCAGTTATTTGATAGTTTGATTGAATTTCAAACTTATATAACCAGCGGTAAGATTGATTCCAAAAGCGGGCTTCATATTTACCTGGTACAGTCATCCATTTATCAAGAGGAATTGCTTGCCACCTATCGCTTGGCTGTACCATTTCGGTTGTAGTGATAAGTGTTTTTTGATAAGTGATATTTTCGATAGAAATATTTAAGGATATTTCTCCTTCACTAGGGGGATACCAAAAGGTGGGAATTTCCAGATAAATAGATTTTTTACCCTTCAGCTTCAGTCCTCTTAAGCTTGGCTGTTCTTCAGAAGAAGGTTTCCAGCTAATTGATCGAAATGTAGTAATCTCTTCATAAGAAATTACTATGAAGACAATTGATGATTCTTTCGTTGTAAGTGTAAGCTGTTGACCCTGCCAGCCTCTGATACTAGATGGCACACAACTATCTAGGATTTCAATACCATTACCAAAGTCTAGACTGACACCTTTAGGGGCAAATAAAATAATCTCTTTGGTTCCCCTAATGCTAGGATTAGCAGAGTCTAAATTTATGCGATCGCCTGTCCAAGCATCAAATATTAGACAGGGAAAATTGCTGGCTACTCCCTCAAGTTTCCATTCAGTTAAGCTTTTGCTACGGTGATCTAACAGTTGCCACTTCCATAGTTCAGCCACATTCCTGATATCTACAACTTGTTCGGGAATAATTAGTCCTGGCTTTGAGGGTATAGTACCTTCCCAAGTCGCTTCTGGAATCTGGCAGAAAGTTCCACCTAAGTTATGCCACCCCTTCTTCCAAAGATTTTGCTCTGGCAGCACTAGTTGTATATTTAAGGAGTCAGCAATATCTAAAACTAAAGATAAAGGCTTTTGGCGACGGCTAATTATTTTACGGCTATTACCAAAACGACGCTGTTTAGGAGTTAAGACCTGAATTAAACTGTCCCAATCCCTCAAGAAAAAATTATTTGGTAAGTAATAGCTTCCCAAAAGTTTTTCGCGCTCATTGTGATCTTGCAGCGATTCAGGTAATGTTCCTTGACGTTCAAGTTCAACAGCAACAATAGCAATACCTTGAAGTAGCTTTCCGGCAATTGGCTCAAATTCGTCGTCTTCCTTCTGTGGGCAACTAGCTTTGAGGAAATTAATCAGAGTACCCCATTGAGGATGCTTTTCCTGACAAAAATATAATAGCTCTTCGGAAATATCTTCACATGAACTATGAGCAATTTCCCACCATCCATACTCATTTGATAATTCCTGAACTAACTGAGAAAAATGAGTGAGATTTTGCTGAGGAATACCACTCTGTAACCATAAAGTTGATACGTAACGATATCCTCCTTTAGCTTGGACAATACCCAGTATATCAAATCCTTCATCTACAAGCTGACGTAGCGTATTTTCTAGGCTTTGATTACACAAAATATTCAATTTTTGACAAAAACCATACCAAAATTTTTCTTCACCACTTGAATAATAGTAGGCATACTCTGATAGAGCAAAAGTTATAATTTTTAACCAATTTTGTTCGGGTTCATCAAATCTTGTATGCAACTTATGATGAGTCAATGTATCTAGATTTCTCAAGTTATAGCCTACAATATCTAAAACTTCCTCGGTGGCTTTTTGGCTAGTCTGAACGCTACCTAAAAATCGCTGCCCTTTGGGACGATTGGAATGAGACCAATCTGATGAAATTTTCTGCCAAAGCTGTTGTGTATGTCTTGGTTGAGAGAAGTTAAAAGTAGTCATTGTTTGATAGAGAACTAACTTAGCAAAATTACTTACTTAGATACTTAAATTTTTACTAACTAGACAACTAATAAAGTTCGTTTGCTGCCCTGACAAAAAAGTATCTTTATGTTAAATATACCCTGAAAACGTTTTAAGTAAATATTTTTACTAATATTTCAAATTTATACTTAAAATATTTTAGAGCTTCGGTCTAGTACTGTTGTCATTTGAGTACAATGTAACTTGAGTTCTTTGACTTCCGTATCTAAACTGTATAATAGCAAAAGGCATTTCCTGAAATCTAATAAATCCGAGTATTGATTAGATTAGTTAAAATTACCCTAAAAAACAACACTAGTAAGGCTTTGAGAGGTTAGTCTAAGTACTGTTTAAATATTTTCTTTTACTTGACAAGTCAAAATGCCCAAGAAGCCTGTTACTCATCTATACACTGACCTCCAGGCCTTTGAACGGTTGATGCTACTGATTGCGACTTTTGTGCGTTATCCCGGAGTGGGCAGCAGTAATTTAAATAATTCAATTGAACCAAAAGCCGGAGATTCTCACGATGCAGTTGCTGAGGTGTCAGTGCGCTTGCAAGAAGTTGCTCGTGATTGCGGTATTGATTTGCCAACTTACTCACCACACACGCTGCGAAAAGATCTGCGGACATTGCGTCGCTACAATATCCTAGACAGCCGCATATATCGTTGGGGTTATTACCTGGGAACTGGTGCAATGAGTTTGAAGGAACTACAGGTTGCGTTCAATGCCTTGAGTTCCCAAGCAAAGTATCAACAAGATCCGCAAGTTAATAAGATTTACCAAATATTGATGCAACGATTGCGGGGATTGAACTTAACAGATGAAATTGCCTATCCAGTGCGAGCGCAAATCAATCGAGCTATTATTTACACCGACCCGCAAGAAATGATGGCTGACAGTAAGTATCGTGGCTCTCTTTTTGAAAAACTAGAACAGCTAGAAAGTGCTATTATCGGAGGCCAGGTAATAGAAATTTATCGCGGTCGCAATGCTTATCAAAAAGGTATTACTGAGTTTTTAAATATCTACCCTTTACAACTTATCTACTCAGATGTAGCCTGGTATCTATTGCATGAAGATTGCCAGAATGGACATTTAGCTACCTCAAGGTTGGATAGGTTTACCGAACACTTTAAGTTGCTTGGCTCTAAAGGACGGTATTTAACAGAACAATGGCAAAGCCTCCAAGTCGCACATGAACTACTGGAGAGTGGCTGGGGATTATATTTAGGTAAACAAGAAGAACAAAGTTTAGAGCGACAGGGCAAATTAGATTTTATTAACGTAACCGTGCGCTTCTTCCCTGATGTTATGGTGTTTATTCAAGAAGGCGAAAAACGCCATAAAAGCCAGAAAATTTCTTTTGGAGCCAAAACTCCAGATGGAAAACCAAGCTATCTTGATTACAGTCTCAAACTTCCACCGCGATCGCTGCCGGAATTTAGCCGTTGGGTTTATCGCTTTATGGGTAGCGCTCAATTCCTTACACCAAAGGAATTGGTAGAAAAACACAAGCAAGTTGCTCAGGAATTGCTCGCTCGTTATCTTTGAACTATTGGCATCTTCTTTCTTTTCTAGCCCATGGGGTAGCGTTCGCCCATTGAGACTTACCATTCCGACGCTTGTGCGATCGCAACTGACCGAATTTTGGATTTTAGATTAGGGCTTGCTGAATAAGGATAAAACCCATTTATGGTAAGGGTTTCAATCATTTTTAGCCCAAACAAGTGCAAGATTATGGCATCTAGAGTCCCAAAATGTCTGCACTTGGGTGGAAAATCTGGGCTTGAATCGGAGAAATAACCTCCTAAGCTCCTATTTTTTTGCACTGTGTGGCATCTAGATTCGATTTGTAGAGTTTTTCAGCAGACCCTAGATTAGAGATAAAGAGTAGAGAAGAAGCAGGGCAAAAGGGAGAATATTGATCTGTTCTCTTCTCAATCTAAAATCTAAAATCCAAAATCTAAAATTGAGTGACTACTCATCAACATTT
>Ga0116231_10011113_pt1 | contig 14049 bp, 10 predicted proteins | sample S1TSphgellanicum_2_FD_89695 | JGI IMG/M metagenome (GOLD analysis project Ga0116231, IMG submission 89695) | Host-associated microbial communities from peat moss isolated from Minnesota, USA - S1T2_Fd - Sphagnum magellanicum MG | ecosystem: Host-associated > Plants > Peat moss > Unclassified... | reverse complement strand
GTGAAATGAAAAACCACCCAATTTTACCTTAAATATTGGGCTTATAAAGAAATAATTTAACCAAAAATACGAATTAAAAAAAAAAAAAAAAAAGGATTGCAAAAAATTATTTGGGATTTTTATTACATTTCCTATGTCATGATTCTAGTGGATTGATATATGATTATAATTAGAATAATGTCATGTTAATCTAATAAAAAAATTCAAAAAAAAATTGGATATAAATACTCAATTAAATATTTCCAGGCCTAAAATAGTGACTTAAAAAGCCTCACTCACTGAAGGTAGCAGTGTACGTGCTGCTTCACCCTGCCCTCTTTGTACCTCGAAAACTATTCTTGTTACAATGGGTAAGGGCATCTCCACCCCCACACCTGCAAACACTCCTTTTCATTAAAATTTGTATCAGGATAGCGTGAAGCCTGCTGCGCTCCTGTATCAATGCCCATTTTGCAGTGGTCATTTTAACTTCTTTAAATTCTTTTTTTTAACTATGGATTTGGACAGTGACTATTACTCGTCCAGATGTAAAAATATAAATGGTCTTTGACTGTTTAAATGGACTTTTATGACGTTTGTGGGCGGGGACAGTGATCATTAATCACTATTCTATTTTAACATAAAGGAGTTGTTTACAGATTTGGGGTGGAGATGCTTTAAAGGGAGAAACCTTGGGGGGCGGCCTGCTCTAAAGGGGACGAGTACTATTGGGAACTGCAACCTTAATGTGAGAAGAAACTGCTTGGGGAATGCGTTACGTAGCCTTCTCTCCGAGGCTCTCACTGGGTCCTTCTCAAGTAAAGAACCATAGGAAGCATCCTTTTATTACCATAAAACACTCCAAGAAATAGTTTAGAGTGCATTCAGAGGATACCTTATATCCCCTGAATATCTCTCCAAAGTTTTCTTTTCAAAATAGTTTTCTCCTTAAGAGTGAGAGAGATCTTACACCTACTCTAAAACACTCCTACTTTAAAGAGTGGGAGGACGGATTTACACCTATAAATCCTTAAAAGTGAGAGGGATCTTACATGTTACACAGACATTTTTGAAGAGAGAGGATGCTATGGTTACTTGTCATATGCAAAAGATCTCTCCGACTCTGAAGGAGTAGATGTAAGAAGCAATGTTATTAGTTTTTCCTTTTAAAGAGAACTTCTAGTCTTGGTTTCAACATGATTCTTCACATTTGTAAACCTTACAATTTTGATTTGGCCCATCGTTCAGTTCCATATATACATGTATATATATTACACTCTGCTCAACATTGAAGATTATATAGGTATGAAACTTTACAACAAATTAAATCTGGGGATATTTAAGAACTTCCGTTTTGTAAGATCCTGGAAGATTGTAGCTGAGTTCTTACGCCTGAGAATGGTAGTCTAAATACATTTTAAAAGCCCTCTTGATGGCAAGAGCCAGACTCACCACCTAGTCCTAGGCCCCTAACTTTTCCTCCCATCCCTAGGGCTTTACCCTAGACTTTTTGGGCTACCTGGAAGAACAAGCGACTCTGGCAGTCGAGACGTGGGGTTCCTTCCCCGTGGGTTGCAGTCTTCTCTCCTCTCCCGATCTCTGCAATTTGTAATAGACTTGGAAGGACTCCATAGAGCGATCTACAAATCATTCGAGGTCAATGTCAGCTTCAGGTCATTCTTACAGCTCATAGAGTACATGAATCGATTCAAAAGACAGTACTTCAAAAGCACTTCCCATGGGAAAAGCAACAGCTTGCAGCAGCATCGGCGACGTCGACGCTATGAAAGTATAATACGCGCGCTAGCGAAGTGACTGCATCATCGGCTTTGACTTTGGGGTACTACGAAACCCATCTGATCCGTATTCCAATTCAATTATTTTGAAGTGCATGACTAGCTCGCTGAATCAGCTGCGTTATTGCCGTTGCAGAAGCTGTAGTAGTACACTACTACTACAGCTTTTGTCCAAAGTCGTTTAATATTATTAATTGTAATCTAGATCGTTCCTGCATCTCGAGTATAAAGAGCTAGAAAAGAGAAGAATTAAGCACCAGATTAACTGCAGATCGCTGAAAGCATTCGAGCTGATCACAATCGTCGTAACTGCTAAGAGTTTCGCCGGAACCTGGGTCAAAGACTACTGAAGCACTGGTCTCTTGTGAGGTTTACAGACAGAGTGAAGCTCAGAGAGAAGCGCTTGATCACGCAATATAATCCGGCTCATGTGCAGCTAGCTGTGTTCTTGAGGCGTTTCTATCGTTTGCTAACTGGTAGCAGAACACACTTGCAGACTATATTCCTCTGTGATTTCAATATAGTCAGAAGACAGCTAAGATCCCACGTCGATGGCAGAGATTGATCAAGTCGCGACGATGATTTTGATCCCAGTGACCCTCCTGCTGGTGGCGGTGACGATGAACATCGCGAGCTCCGCTGTGGAAGCTCAGTTGGTGGATAACTTTTACGCGAGTCACGGGTGCCCAGAGGCGGAGAGCTTGGTTGCAGCCGCTGTAACGAAGGCAATCTTCCAAAACAAGACCAATGCGCCAGGTCTTCTGAGAATGCACTTCCACGACTGTTTCGTTAACGTAGGTGCTCGAAATTCACAAGAACTTTTTCAGGATTCCCAGTGGGACCGGCAAGAAGAACTTGAATTTCCCCATGCAAACATGAATTGGTTTGTTTGACAATGAGAAAATACAATGATCCCTCTATTTGACAATTGAAAAATTAGAATAAAACATTGAAATATTGGTCCCTATTCCCATGATTCGCTTCGAGAGCTTTTCCTATGTTTTGATAATTCAACTTTAATTCGTCAGAGGTGTCTACTCTTTCCTCTACAGGGAATGGGACCAAAACGTTTTTTTGTGAAACATGAGTACCTGCATGAGAATCAGTTCTAGAACATTAAATACGAAGTCAAGCGGGAACCAGCTAGTTGCAGTCGATGTCTAATATGATATACCTGGAATGATCTTGTGCAGGGCTGCGACGGGTCAGTTCTCATCGACTCTCCATCCGAGAAGGATGCCATACCCAACTTGACTCTTCATGGTTTCGAGGTCATAGATACTGCAAAAGCCGCTGTGGAGAAAGCCTGCCCTGGAATCGTCTCATGCGCCGACATCCTGGCCTTAGCCGCTCAAATTAGTGTGGAAATTGTGAGTACACCTTCTCACCAGAGTCCTTAACACAAAACTTCGATTCTAGTCGACAATTCCACGATCCATCTGCAAAAGTATTTGTGTAAGGAAAGATGTAATTTTGACAGCTCTAGCCACAACTTTGATTAACACCTCTCTCGCCAATTGGTCAATGCTTGATTAGTAGAGCTATGAGATGACTGTGAGCACATGACGTAGCTGGAGATAAGGGAAAGCTTCTATGATCACAGAAGCCTAATGGGAAGATTGTACAGATCGAAATCTAGACTTACTTATAGTAGTCCTGGACACATCTGATCTTGCTCATTCGATGTTGTCTGGATTTGGTCAAATGGGAAAAATTCCTGCACGTCAATATAAGTCTGTCAGCAGCTAGAAACACCAGTACCACTAAGTTACTAATCAAATTGACTAAGAATTAATCTTTACTGGGCCATGTCGAGGATACTGCTGCAGACGTCTGGAGGTACAGTCACATGGAAGGTGCCAACAGGCCGCAGGGATGGACTCGTTTCATTAGCCTCAGAGGTGCATCTGCCTAGTCCCACTTCCACTGTAGCCACGCTCACATCGGATTTTGCCGCCGTGGGTCTTTCTGTGGCACAAATGGTCGCTCTATCAGGTACTAATGTACTCATATTAATCATGAACCGCATGCAATCTATCTACAGCAGCTGGAAATTTGTCATGCTGAGCAGCAGATTGCAAATCTTCCCAGCATCATGAAGTTTACTCACACCTTGTCAAGCTGCTCTGCAATGGTTCCAGTTGTTGTATTAATTAGCCCACAACCAAAGTACATGAATTTTACAATGTTATGATGGACTAAGGTGCTAGGGAAAGTCACTCTTCGTATGAAACATTTGACATAAAGGGGTATTTTGGTATGTTATGAAATAATAGAATATCAAAAGAAGATTTTATAAAACATCAAGAATATTGTAAATATATTTTAAACATATTCTCATAATTCAATTCTAAGCACCCTATTTATATTTATATACTTTGTTTCAATAAGTTGTATCTTATACTTTTTTGCATACATATCCAATTTGGAAAAAAAATGGACATAACTTCCCTTGGCACAGGTGCTCACACCATTGGAGTCGCACACTGCAGTGCATTTGCAAACCGTCTCTCCCCAACAGTAGACTCAACACTGAATCCCATATTTGCAGCCTTGCTGGAGACAGAGTGCTCCTCAGGAAGCACTGAGACAGTGAATTTGGATGTCACCACACCCACCAAATTCGACCAATTCTACTACTTGAACTTGAGGGCCAACAAGGGACTTCTTACTTCAGACCAAGAATTGCAATCCGACCCTTCAACCTCCGGATTTGTAAATGCAAACTCCTTTTTCCCCACATTTGCTGCAAACTTCAGGAATGCCATTATTGCAATGGGTAATATCAATGTGCTCGCTGGAACTGCAGGCGACATTAGATTGAATTGTCGAAAGTTCAATTCATAAAACTCCTAATCAATGATCAAGCGTGGGTTTTCATGATAAAATAAACACAAAAAGTGAGTTTCTTCACTTTAATTGTGTAAAATGCATACAACTTCTTTTAAATAGCATCAAAATGGATGAAAGGAAATATTTCAATAAAAAATCATGTATTGATTGTCTACATGCATGTGACATACAATTACAATTGTTGCATGATCCGAAGTATTACTTTATTGTGGAAAGAAATTAACAAAGTTTCTTATTGCATTTGCAATATGAAACCAACATCTGAATTATATAAAATGCGCAAAAGCTTGAACTCATGAGCTGTGAACTCATAGAGTGGAGAAAGTCTAGACACAATAGTATCGTGCATCGTGCAAACACATTGGAATTTTGATACCAAGATCCACAATTCAAGGTCCAGCAGTGTTGATGTAAAGTGTACGTAGATTTTAAGTACAAAATACTAGCTAGCATGCTCCTTTGAAAGCTTGCTCTGATTATCCTAGGTGTGTTTGAACTGTTGTAGTTATTCTGTATCAAAACCTACATTATGTGCAACTCATCAGTCTGCATTATGAACAGCATATGCTGTATTTGGATGATATTGTGTTTAATCATTGATTGCAGTGGTAGTTCTTTTGGCAGAGACAGCACTTGAAGTCTGTGCAACTAGTCTTGACATCTCTTTGCCTTGATCCCCATTCTGCTCTATCTCTGGCCTCTTGAGAAATCAACTAGCTTTCAACATTTCAGCTTTGAGTGCCTTGTTGGAAAGCTGTAAGATTCACAGACATACTCTTCTAAAGTAATTTTGGCCCTTAGTGGTTCAACAACTGATGTACCCCAATACAAGTCCTTAATGGATCATTCTATATATGCAGGATGTGCTGAGCCCCAATATAGAGTTCGTGTTTCAAAGTGGTAAGGCCAGCCAGATCATTATACTGGCAGTCTAGATGTAGATAGTTGTTAAGAGATACGAATGAAGGTTGTGAACCTTCATCATTAAGCTACAACAGATGAAACTCTGCAAATGACCAGCAGCTGAGCATGCAGAAGATATCTAATTTGTAGGCAAATGCTCCTTGTGCAAAGCTTTACTAACTCTCAGCTGAATCCAATTTAATGCAAGGTGAAGCGCCAAGGTCGGGGTAGGTCCAAGATAAAGGGGTCTAGGGTGAGGTGTGATTGATACTAATACAATGCACATATCGTAAGACTTCTAAATGACCCCTGTACTTCAAGGAGCACAGTCCATCCTCACATCCTTCATGTCTTAAGTTTTGATGTTTCCAATTTATCAGAACATTTGTTTGACTGCTAATAAGCTGAACTGTAGACAATATATCCCTCAGAAGAATCAAAAAATCTCCATTCCAACAATTAAGAAAAGGCAGAACTGAACTGAACTGAACTAATACACAGAACTGCAGACAAAACCAAAACAGGAAAACATGAGTTTGAAAGTCATTGGTGAGAGAGGAGGAAGTCAGTCATGTAAAAACTCCTCAAGTAGAGAGAGACTATGCCTTTACACTATTGTCTTGCTGGGCTTGGTGATTCAGACCTCATTGCCTGCATGTCCAGTTTGCAATGTTAGAATAAGTATTTACCATCCACCTCGCATGGCTTACATGGGAGTTCAATAGTTTGAGATCACCTGCCAATCAATCATCAGTCTCCATTGACCCATAATCACTGACATACACCAGTGTCCCTAATAAAATTCAAAATTGCTGCTTGGATACACCAACAAGCATCAAAAATATCAGGGCAGGTCCACACCTTTATTCATCCTGTCTACACAGGCTCTAACTCTCATGATTGCCCTAGATCAGTTGCACACTCTGCCATGTCTCAGACATGTGATCGATACATGTGATTAGCTGCTAACATATGAAGATCCCAACTAAAGTAAACCTTCCTGGTAATAGATATACCCTGAGTACAAAATATTTTATCACTTTCTCCTGGTCTCTACTGTCGGAGTTCAGCTCTCACAAAATCAGCATCGGCAGTGACAGCAATGTCCACTGTGGGACGCAACTGTGCACAGACATCAATGGCCTGGTGCACTGGGTCTGCAAAGAAGCTCTCAAGCACATCTCTGTTAATAGACACTCCTGAGTCCACTGCAACATAGGCGTACACAGTTGCAACTGATTGATGATTATCAGCAGTGTCATAATCAAGATGATAAAAATCTGTCAACCACTTGCAATCACCTTTTGGCCATGTGATTAATGGAATAGTTTGCAATTGAGTTTTCCAAAGCAACCAATAGCAAAATATCCTTGACAGATGCAAATTCTAGTCACTGTCTGTTCCCTGCTTCTAATGCTACAGGGGTTTGCATGAGATATCCAGCTTGCTTCCAGTTTCTAAATTTAGTCAGATAGAGAAGTTGTGTACTGTCAAACCTGCTGAGTCAAAATATAATCGAAGTGAGGTGCCCACTTGGGGGAGCCCAGGCGAGCAGTGGTAGAGCAGTTGTCCACCATGAATGACACTCCTCGGGCATGCATGAAAGGATTCAGAGAATCTGCGGCTTCAATCACACTCTCATAGAAAGGGATGTAGAGGGCCCAAATCTCCTGCAGGGCGTGATTCACAAACTTTCTCACCTACCTTCCACATGTGGGTTTTATCAATCTTGCCCATGGGGAAGGCTGGCAATCCCTCCTTCTCCTGTTAAGAGTTGACAGCCATGAGAACCCAGAAAAGAGGTAATCTCTGTGCATTGGCACTGCAAGTGCCCTCTCAGAAGACACTGATGCTACAAAGATGGAGAACTACCACTGTAATAGGGGAGGTGAGATATTTAAGATATAGGTCTAAAGAGACCACTTGCAGGGTGCTCTGAAAGCTAGAAACTCACAGAGAAACGACGCCCAGCCAACACCACACTGTGGATCTCATTGCCTGAAGCAACATCCTCATAGCATTCATACAGAACATCCATTGAAGGATAGAAAGATGCACTGTATGCTGCCTCAAACTCTTTCTTTCCTTCATCATTTAGAGATTTGTACACTGCCAACATGCCCTGCAAATATCTCAGCAAACACTTGTTAAAGCATTGGACCACCTTGCACATGACTCTCTGCATGAATGGCACTCACATAATTAACAAAGCACTTCCCAAACTTTTCAAAAGGCCATTGCAGAAGTCACCTTAGTGGAGATGGTCTTTAAGATGATGCCCATAATGCACTCCACAGTGTTCTTATACGCTGCATCCTCAGCCATTCCATTCTCAGTGTAGCACCTGAACAACGATTCCACAACACCATGCACTGCCCCCAAAAGAATACCTAGTGACAGACAACCACAAGAAGATCCTGAGTGAAATGTGACTTCTATCCCAAAATACTACTATTAGGATCCCTGCTGGGAAGTGTTGAAATATTCAGACACTGCACAGTACATATGTACCTAAGCAGCTGTAACCAAAAGTGACTTGATTAAAATCATAGCTGTTATAATCATTGCCCTTATGAGCTGAGGCAGCAACAACTGGAGTGGGTCACTTACCACGCTCTCCAAATATATCACTCTTGTACTCATCCTCTAGGGAGGTGACAAAGGTAAATGGTGAGCCCAATGCTACAGACCACCCAAGAGCTACATCAGTAGCCCTCCCATCCACATCCTGCTCATACCCCAGACATTCAGGAATTAGCCAAAAAATACACCAACATCCAAAACCCCTATCCTGAACCTGGTTGAAGATGTGGTTGATAGACTCTTACCTGATGCACAGCAAAACTGGCATTGATGCCTGCACCATCAACTTCTTTGCCTTGGACATAAAGGTGTCTCACTGAAGGTCGTATGCCCTTAGGGCATACTGCAATGACACTGATGTCCTTCGGAAGTCCTTCCCTTCTGACTGTAAGTGGCCCAGCAGGAAACCATGTGACAACCCCAACACAGAGTTGGGCTTCATTCCCGCAAAAATCTCACTGTAAGTGTCTGCCTACACACACACACAATCAGCAAACAGAATACTGTGAGGAAAGACTTATGGCATCCAGGAGATAAAACTCTTTACATGCCATACAGAACAACAAATACCAGTAACTCACCTAAGCAGCATCAGATATGAGTAGCAAGACCGGGTCACTCTCAGCTACAGTTTCCAGGACTTCTCCAAGCGTCCCAGTCTCCTCAGTAAAACCCACTGCCCGTGCCTCCTCCAATGACTTAGAGCCTCTCCTCAGTCCAATCTGTTCCCATAGAACTACCCAGTTAGTACATACAAGTCCATCCCTGAACATTTTTCCCACATATGGGAGGTTTCAAAACCACTGTGACATTAAAAGATTGACAACTTTGGGCCTAGTATATCAGGAGTTGAAAGAGACAAACCTAAGTGAGAGAGAATTCACCTTGACAGAAACGTCCAAGTTAATTGCTGCAGGGAATCACGAAGATTTTGTGCTTGTGCAGGTCCCTGCCATCTCAAACAAAACAAAATCTCATGTGCTGTTACACAATATCAAATCTTGCAAAACTTGCTCAGAAGATGGCAGTGCCTGGAATGCCTGAATCCATGCAAGCATTGAAGACAGACTCTTCAAAACACAAACAAACTGCAGCAGCAGAATACAAATTCCTGGAAACCAAAACAAAATGAAGGATCTTCAATTGTACATAACAAGACAGAGAGCTCAGACATACTTGAGAGCCCCAGCCAATGATACCAATCTTCTTGATCCCCTTGAAAGCCTTGGGCAACAATGGAAACAGATCCCTCCCACCGCGCACAATGTACTGGAAAACCCCAGTCCACACAGCAATTTCTGGTCTCTCAGCCATTTTCCTCACCATTTCTGGATTTAACACCAGGATGATATGCATCTCTTCAACCACATTTTAGAAACCTATCAGAAAGACATGTGACTTCCCTAACGTTTGCAACTCTGACTACTTTCTTTGTAGAAAAATGAAGCAATCAACAATTGAATCCGCAGTTTCACAACATCGAAAACTGCAGACAGCAAGAAACCCTAGACTAGTATACACAATATAAAGACAAACCTCAGAAAAACCTCTTGAAATCTGTCGTTTTTGCCTATTGACTACAAATGAGCATGTTACAAGGATGTGCACTATAGAACCATCAGAATTTGCATCCGCGATCTCCTGTACTCAAGCAGCCGAAGACGACCAGCCCAGCGTGACCTACCTCATTGCGACCAGCAAGAGCCACTTTCTCCTTCTTGAAAACGTCGGAAGTAAACTCGATATCAGCGCCACGCGTGGCAGTAGCAGGAACAGCTACCATGTGCGCACACAGAGCTCCTCCACCACCTGCACGCTTGAGAGGGACTGCAGCAACAGCATCCTTCAAACTCATGGTCTTCTTCTTCTTCACAAAAACCCCCTTCTGACTCTCCTTCAGTCCCTCAAAGGAACGCAACCGCAGTACGCGAGAGGGTGACACCCGCCATGGAATTTTGTGTGCAAAGTCCAGTGGAATTTCGCAAACGAAGTTCCGTCTCGCTCGTGGCTCTCAATGTAGTCCGGCTCTAACTACCCGAAAGTTGAAGAATGCCCACATACTTTGGGTTTAGGGTTTAAAGCCTGAAGCCTGAAGTTTGGGGACAAACTTTAGGTTAAGAAGAGGGTCGGGGAGGGAGACAAAATGGGGTCAAAATCAAGGGTATCTTTTGGGTCTTTATAACCTTCGAAGTTGGAACATGTGCATGGCAGGTTTACATGAGTCCAAACGGTGGCGTTTAGACCTCACAATTTGACGTTTGGATTTTGGAAAGTGAAGTAGTGCACATCTATTTCATCTAGATTTGCAAAGGTAAGTCGATCATTCATTTGACGGCCACTTCATAGACGTACAACAAGAAGTCTACCCTTAATTTGACATCCACATTATCTAGATTTGTAAATTTTGGAAGTTGGCCATTAATTTGACATCTATTTCATGTAGATCTACAAAAGGTAGCTGACATCTACTTCATCTTCTAAACTAGTGTGGCCTATGGCCTTAAGGACATTTATTTTTATTGAATTTTGAAACGGAAAATGGTACATCTTCATTAGACTAAGTCTGAAATCAGCTTTTGGTTACATTTTGAATTTTTTGAATCTCTTAAATTTTCAAAAACAAAAATTATTCAAAGTTCAATAATATCTTTCACACCTTTGGTGTAAAATATACAAAATCATCCCCATAAGACCCTACAGATCACTTGAGCCTTCCAATAGTAGTAGCAGGGCATACCTCAATTTGCCTTTAAAAATTTAGATTTGACTTTATTCAATATTCAATAACTTCCTCACCATGGATCTACATATTATGAAATCACCCTGGTGCACTTTTAGTCATCAAAGGCTTTCCAACAGTACCAAGATCCAAGCAAGAAGCATTGTCATTTGGGATCTTACCATGACAAAACAAAGCAGGCAAACTACCTTGTTTAATAGTAGGAAATTTTGCAATGGGAAGTTGAATTAACATTTGACATCTACTTTGTCTAGATCCACAATTGGGATGTGGGTCATTAATTCGACATCATATACTTCATCTAAATTTGCAAAGGAAAGGAGACTATTAGTTTGACATCTACTTCAATTCAGTTGTGATGGAAAATCCACAGTAGTGAAAATCTACTTCATAGCTGGATTTGTTGTCCAGACTCCATAGAATAATGGTTGTAAAGCCATTGGACTCCTTCCACTGTAATGGCCATTAATTTAATGATAAAACCAATTGAATGGATATGGGGGGAAGAAACGAGAAACTACTTTAATGACGTATTGTACTTGTAGATCAAAATTAACTGTTGTAAGTGGTTAAAATGAGTGTTGGTCTGGTATATAAGGTTTTGGAGGGTATGTACTAAAGTTTGTAGAATTGAAATCGGCTAATATCACTTTATAAAAAAATAGAGACATACTTTTGTTCAATTTTTGCCTTCACCAATCTAACTATTGCACTTGTTCACGCTGAGAGCTTTTTATCTTTTGTGAGTCATATTGTGAATAAACTGTTTTTGTGCTTCTAGGTATGTACATGTCAAATTTAGTGAAGCTCTTAGAAAAATAGGGCTTTGTGTTTGGTGTTGTTCATGAGTGAGAAAAGTTGCACATTGTCATGTACTCTCCAATGGAACAACTCCTCCAACATGTAAGCTGGAGACAAACATCATTTCTTGGTGGTTTTTTCTTTCACTTAAGATCTGGATGTGAATATTCATACCTGTATGCATATTTCATATTAGTTGATATGAGGTTGTTGTTTATTCATGTTCATATGACTTGAGATACCATCAAAACATCTAGATTGCTACATAGATCCACTTGACATGTCTTTGAAGAACATTTCAATATTCATGTTCTTACCTAGTGTTGAAACTGAAAAAACTTTAATACCAGTGTCCAACTGCTATGTTGAAATGAACATACCAACCCGACGGTTAAAACCATTTAAAGAGAACCTTTTCTCCCCAGTTCCAACTATTTCTTAAGTTTGACAAAACCTTCAATTCCGGTTGGATGATTTTAGAAATTCAATTAAACTTATGGTTTGGTTCAGAGCTCAGTTCTGCATCTTCATAAATTTTGATTTTCAAATTTTTCAAAAACATATTCCAAAGCAAAACTATTAGTTTCAAAATCAGATCCTATTTCACATATCGCCACAAAGTCAATTTACTACTGTGGGGTTGGAGATGCTCTTAGAAAAAATTATAATGGTTTACAACATGTTACAAAAAGTGCAAAAAATAATGTTCTTGCAAGGACAGCTGTGAATCTTCATCTAAATGGATGCAAAGAATCTGCTTTTAGCAAGCTCCATTTTTTATTATTGTTTCAAGAAAAATGCATTCCAATGATCCTAATCTAAGTTAAATTCCAATAATCTAATTTATTAACCTAATCTAAAGACATTGTCTTCATGTAATCTAGTTTTAACGAGTTTTCTAATAATCTAGTTTATAATCTAAAGACATGATGATCTAATGTGACTGAGGGAGAGATAGAGAGAGGGAGGGAGGAACTTCTTCCCAAAAAATGAGTTTAATTAATCTTCCTGGAGAGTAACTGTAGAAGAAAGAACAAAACTAGAAGACGGATGAACACCTAATCCTGAAGAAATTCATGCAGAATTGGATTAATGATCTAATTAATGTTGATGAAGTTGGTGGAGATGGGATCCAAAGCGGGATCCGCGTTGTGAGAGTTCCTCACCCAGCACTGCTTGCGCACTTGTCCTTGCGTCCCTGTAAGAACGTTGATCTTGCCCATCTTCCGGAACGAGACACCGAACTGCTTGAAGAATTTGTCTTGGTCCTCAGCGAACAGTTTCACCAGCCTTTGGGTGCGTGAGTCCGTGAGCAGGCTCTCGTCTGAGGTGAAAAGTCCCAGACCCATTTGTAGGTTCTTGAAGTATTGGTTGTCAAACGTCAGGGATGTCACTGGGTCGTTGAAGAACTGTACATTGGCGTCGAATGCTGGCGCCTTAAGTGTGCCGTTGTCTGTGCACTGGGCAAGAAGGTCTTGACCGTATCCTTTCTTGTAGTGGCTATCCACCACTGGGAAGATACGGTTCGAAATGCTTGAGCAGTGACCTTGTCCAATTGTATGACCGCCGGAGAGCGCGACGAGATCGACGAGATCAAGTCCGACATTTGCGAAATTCTCCAGCAGACCGGAAATGTTCAGTGAGAAGGCGGGCAAGTTTGTGGTAGAGCTCGGTGCATACGAGGTCAATGAATCCCTGCGTCCCAATTCTATAGGGTAGAGAGGCCCTCCTGCCTGCGATCCAGCAGAACACAGAAGTACTCGTTGCTCAGAATTTGACAGTCAGACACTCATCTACATCGAGTCCTCGAACATCAAGGAATATGCAAGAAGTTGCAGGTGTTGAAGTGCATTCTAGCAAGAGGAAAATGGTTCGACAGCTCAGCCAAGCTAAACCTATCTGGTGATCACTACATCAGCAACGAAGCTGTCGAAACATTAATTGCAGCTCACCTGGTGAATGGAGTGGACAGCGGTGAGGGCAAGGACATCAGCGCAAGAGACGGTTTCAGGACACGCATGTTCAAGTTCAGCTTTGATCTCATCGATGATGTTGAAGTCACCGAGGCTGAAGTTAATAGATGCGTCTTTCTCTGCAACGATCTTGGTGGTGGAGTTCAACAGCACCGAGGCATCGCATCCTTGAACGAAGCAGTCATGGAAGAACAAGCGCATGAGAGGAGCAGGATTGGTGGGGTCGATTTCCGAGTACTTACTCACAACCTTCTCCACGATTCCACTGGCCTGCGGACAGCTCTTCTTGTAGAAGTCGAATTTCAGACGCTTTTCCAGGTACTTAGGAACTTTGGGCTCCAGCTTCACGGAGCTGAGAACTCGACGACCTGCAGGTCCATGTATGGGACACGCCCCACTAGCCATCTGGACTAGTCCCACG